>MDTA01129371.1_pt1 | contig 10197 bp, 5 predicted proteins | sample 811151 | NCBI WGS metagenome assembly MDTA01 (sample SAMN05326648, study PRJNA326480) | marine metagenome | isolation source: seawater | place: Indian Ocean: South | collected 2010 | reverse complement strand
CTTTTTACCCATAAAGTTAAAAAGAATAAATATTTAAATATATTTAGTCCTTAATTATCTACACAGCATAATAAACATACATATAGCAAATGCTACTGTAACACCTACACTTGTTTTAAGTTGAAGGTTTTGGTTGGCGTTATATGCAATCATAAGTAAAGTCATAAAAGTTAACCCATATCTGTTCTTTCTTAAATGTGCTTTAGTCAAATCAGCGTTTTTAGCACCGAATAAGACAAAAGCAGTCATTTTAATTTGAACGAAAATAGCATAAGCAATACATATACCCAATCCGTATGTGGGAGCAAACCATAAACCTATAGTATAAAATAAAACAATAATTGGAATTAATTGAATGAATAACGCAACTAGAAACTTAGAATTCTTGTATAATTTACCCGCTTCTCTGATAGCTTCTTTTATCTGTTTAAATACTTTAGGGACCTGTTCTAATAGACCCAAGCAAGTAACGAATACCGTTATTACGATCACTAAGAAAACCCGCAATGCTCTACCTATTAGGGCCATCGCCGAGCCCGTAAAGAACACCACCCTCCCGTGCTCGCCATTCGGGAAGTTCGGTTGAGGTCCGACTAGATTCTCCGCGACCTGCCGCGCGTCGTTCAGCGGCTGGATTATTTTGTTGAGCCGTTGCGCGAGCGCGGGGTCGAGCCAATTATTCGAGGGGGCGGCGGCGGCCTCGGGCTCGTCGTTGCTCGAATTCCCCTCCTCCGCTTGAGAGTCGTCGCCTGGACCTTTTCTATTAGACAACATAGTACTAAACATCGACTTCTTGCCCGTCGCTTGTTTCTTGGACGCATTACTCTTAGCCGGCGGCGACGGCTTATCATCCTTCACCCCCCCTTTTTGCCCACCGCCGCTTGATGCTTGCCTCTCTTCGGCGACATTTCTACGTTCTTCATTGAGCCGCTCAGCAGCAGCTTTAAGATCCTGATTAGGATCTATGCCTTGACTTGCAAGCTGTCCCTCCCACATATATACGATTACATTAATTAGCACTATTATATGAATTAATGTCATTATTTTGTTAAAACGTTTTTTATCTGAAAAAATTTTATCATTGTATACCTTATTAATTTTCTTAACAACACCAAATTTAGCCTTCTTAGCTGATGACGTTTCTGCGTTTTTATTTGTATACTGTTTGTCTAGCTCTTCAATACTATTTATGGTTTTTTTCATCATACTCTTCCAGGCGCTGATGTCGTCCGCGTCCGCCGCGTCGGCTATAGTGGTGTCGTATGAGATTATTTCCCTCATATTGCTATAGAAAGTCTGTCGAGTTTCAAAAGTGGTTCTACTCCAAAACCAATTACGTACGTCCGTAGCTTCATGGTTTCTAATAACCTCCTTTTGTACCTTTCCTGCATTTGAAGAAATATTATTGACTAAATTTTTAACAGGACTGTTGCAAAAAGGCGATACTGCGTAAAACAACACATCCTCTTGCGAAAAAGTTTCATCTATTTGAACTCTAAGTTTACCATTGCAACAATTCGACGCGACGCCGCCTCCTTCTTGTGGGGCCGATATCTCAAACTTACCAGAAGGAGGTGCGAAAACATAGTTGCTCCTGTCGTAATCAACCTTGATCTCTGCCTCGGCCGTATCATCTTGGATGAAAAAACTATCTTTGGTGACTGCGGCGTCAGGGTTTATATTGAGCATTACCTCAATTTGTTCCAAAGTTATCGCATTTTCAGACTGATTAGGCCCTCTAGTCACGATATCACTATTTAGCCTCTTCGTCATCTCGTCGTCGTTGTCGTTGGCGTATCCATCAATGAATCCCACTAAGTCTCGCTTTTTAACCCACCAACTCGCAGCGCCCCCTAACGCAGATCGTATTGGTCCGGCGATCGGTTTGCTTCCTCTCTCTGATGACTCGTACACCATTAAATCCGAGTAACAGAGAATGAGGGCGTCTGTAAGTTTACTTAAACGATCGTTATAGTTCCCGATTATCGCGCCATAATCGCGCCAATCATTTACCATATCACGTGCCCTCGTTTGCCACTCATTGAACTTGGTGCCGAGCTTGAACGCGGCCGGCATATTATTCTCTACTACGGTGTTATACCACTCCACCCCGTCGTCGCGATTGCGAACGCCGGTAACGTCTCGCTTTGTGATAAGTATGTTATATAATTCAAGAACCTCCCATAGTTCTTTCTCACAAGTAGCGAGACGAGCCCAGATCGACGGGATAATAAATAGTTCATATCTATTTGTGTCAACATAATGATTGTAAACTACATTTTGTACGGTTGTCATAAGATCAGTCCCAGGGGCGGCGGCCGCGCGCGCGGTCTCAACTGCATCGCGTACATTTATGGGCCCAGGCACATTCTCGACCACCGGAATTTCCGATACTGCTCTCATTGCATAGTTTATTAACAAATTAGATGGCGGGTCCGCCACATCATTGGCGTAACTCGGGTTCGTATCCGATATATTAGGTACTAAATACCTTAAAAAATCCGAGAATGTCGAAGAGACGCGCATAGGGTCATCGTCTGGTATTGTCAAACAACCGGTTGAATCTGCATCAGTAGGTAACCCTTTAGCGTTTATTAGTTTGACATCACATTTAACATTATTAAATAAATCAATAAACTTATTAATTAATTCATTAATTGCAGCCTCATTACTATTGTCGATAATGTTATAATAAACATTATTTGAGCCATCGGTGTCTGCACGACCTAAAGTATAATCAAAATGTGAGCCCTCAACATCCGGAGGGTGCTCCGAGTTATAGAGTATACGCATATACTTGTTGTAGTTTCTAACAGCATTTATTTCATCTCTTACATTCCTTGAACCATTAACTTTCCACCACGGAGTTATATTTAAAAAATATATAAGATTCTTTGCGTCATCACTGAGCATCATACCACCACTTTCACCTAAGGTACTCACCGTGGCGATGTGCGACGTGCCCTCGACCGCTTCAAAGTCAGCTAAAGAACCGTTTGCAATCATATTTTTAAAATCTTTACGATCAAGTTTTTTGAACGGCGCTCTTTTCCTATTTTTCTTGTTCTTTTTTACCGCCTCGCTTAAGGTAATATTTCGAATACCTTTATCTCCTTTCCCTTTCTGTCTGCGACGTTGGTTACGATCCTTAATGCGTGCCGCGTGATACTCGTCTAACAATTTTTCAAGGCAAAGTCCATGATAATCATATAAATCTTTAGTATAAATAACAGTATTAGCCATTATATCGCCACAAGGATTTAATTTGCCTGTAATTGCTTCAATAAATAATAAAACAAATCCTTTAATTCTAGGCCAAATAAGCATAAGTCCTAACCAGTATACAGGAAAATGAGGATGTTTAAGCGAACCCAGTACTGCTGCACATATTGCCATTATTGCAGGTATTTGAAGATAAACCAACAATATTAATAATATTGGCAGAAAATATGCTCTAAAAGCTCTACCTTTTGTGAATATAGAGTCAAACGCAAAAAAAAACCCGTTACACATTAATGAATTAGCGAAATCCACTATTTTTGCTGGCCATTCTTGTAGTAACAAAGTGGCTTGTGCTTGCAAATCACAAGCAGCACACCACCACCTTAATTCACCGGTATCAATCCATTTGTCCTCGTCGTCTTTGTCGCCGAGTCTATCTATATTAACAGACTTGTCGATTTTTAGAGACTGTTGTGCAAATATAGAATGTTTGAACATCTTTTCAAATTTATTTCTTAAAGCTTTGGAGTTTTTGTAAGGCGAATCTTCGTCTAATTCCGAAAGTTGCTCTAAATTAGCACCGACTATGCCTATTATTAGAATAAATGCCGTATAACATAGCGAATTTACTGCGAACCCTAACCAATTATCGTTTTTTTTATCAAGCTTGATTACCTTTGACGTATTAATACGGTTTCTTATTAGTTCAAAGATTGTTTCATTAGTTTTAACTGTTTCTAGGTCTTCTATGTTTTCCATTTCCTCGTCAGAATCATAATCGACACTTTGTGATTTACCATACACATTTTGCTTAAGAATTTTAGTTAAATTAAATTTTTTTATAAAATCCTTAAACCCCTTATCCACCCTTAGGCGCCGTTCGTTCTCCTTGCTGCTCAACCGAACATCTCCTCCGCCCCCTGAGGACACGAAGCCTTCTAGGTCGCCTGTAAGTCGGCTCGACATGGGCTCTATATTCTTTTTATGGTTCATATCAAACATTATATATATAATAATAATATAAAAGAATTACATTGCAAACATTAATGAAGCATTTCCAGAAGAAAGTATCAAAACATTATACCTTTGTTCATAAATTCGTAAATCATAGTTATATTCATATAGATTCGTAGCAGGTTTATTGTAGCCCACAGGCTCTCCTGTGTCTGGATTACATACAACGTTGTACTGTGCATTAGCATCTAAAGTAGGTGTATGAGTTGTAAATTCCAATTCTATTTTATTAAACATGCTCATATTCAAAGATCCTGTGGGCTGTAAATTAGAAATGCTTGTAGACAATGCAAATGAATAACCATATACACCCTGATAGGGTGTTGATGAAAATCTTTTATAAGCTTCTAAATATCTATAAACATTGGCATTTCTTATTTCTTCTCGCTGATGTCCGTCAAGTATTAATCCTAAAGACAAAAGTATGTCTTTCTCGTTTTCCAGTTTATAATCTCCAGTAAAGTATAATCCTGTGGGAGTATAGTCGGGATTTTCACCAGGTCCAAGTGCTCTATCACCAAACAATGTGCTACCATCTAGTTGTGCAGGAGCAGATCTAATCCTATAAGGTTGATATTCATAAGGCCAATTAGTAAAATTGCTCCATTCGTTTCGTAAATGTACGTCGTTTCTTTGATAAACAAATGTAAAATCCGTTACTAATCCTTTAGAATTTTGCAGCCATATTTTATTTGCAGTAGATATATTATTGTATGTATGTAAAAATACCTGTTTAATCAGATATTGTTGTTCATTTGTGGCGAAATTAGTTCTTTCGTCTTCAGAAAGGAAACAATAATTTGCGATTATATGTATATCTGAATTCCATGTAACATTTTTGTTGGTGTAATTTAATTCCACATTAGGAGGACTTTGTAAAAAATGATAAAACTGTTGCTCCGATCTATTAAAATTTGGTGCAGTATAAGGATAGTTGTTAGTTTTATCTAAAACATCTCTAATAATAAACCATTCTTTTAATGGTCTTAAAGTGACATTTATGTATAATTCATTATATTGCAAAGATACAAGTGGAAATGCTTGTTTATATGAAACCGTCCACCAAAGATTTAAAGGGATTAGTAATTGTTCGCCTCTAATAGATGGTTCGGCTCCATCAGAATTAGTGGTATAAACGGCGTTAGGATAAGACTTTCCGCCTTTGCCAGGATCATAGAATTTTCTTTCGTTTCCTGTCATAACATTTAATGTTCCAGTTTTACCGTAACCATTTTTGTTGTAATTTACAAGGAAAAACTCTCCTGGTATGGTACATAAAGTAGTACCGCCAACGGTAACGCTTATTTCTTTAATAATTTGTACGCCCAAATTCTTAATCCATTTAAATTCATATGGAACCCATTCCCCGCTGCTATCTTGTGTTTCCTTAGGAGGATACACCGGACTGAATATATCAGGTAAATTTATAGATAGATATGTCTCCATAAGTAAATCGGCATATCTTTTAACTTTAAAGGAATATTTAGTTTCTTCTGTGGTATGTATGACTTTTTGCCCCTCATAATCTAATCTAAATTTTTGGAGACCGAAATTAGTATGTGTTTTGAACGTAGATGTAAAAAAGGTTTTATCTGGATTTCCATGAACGATTACATTTTGATCACCTACTGCTACTAAATTTAATAATCCACCCGCCATTAATATAATATACTTATATTACTTTTAAAATAAATTATTGTAAATATATAATAATGGACAGTACATTTACAATAATATCCGCAATAGTTGTAGTATTAACAGTTTATACTATAATTAAGGTTCATAGTAAAATAACTAAGAAAGATCTAGATTGTAAAAAAAATATGTTAACAAAAGATAGAATAACATTAAATGATATTAAATCGGAGAACTTAGATAAGCCATTAAAGGACTTCTATGTAATGACGGCATATAATTGTTGTTCTGTTAAAGAAGATTGGGTTGATATGTGTGCATTGTCGCATTGTATAAAATTAGGGTGTAGATGTTTAGATTTTGAGTTATATGAATATAATGATATGATAATCGTAGGAACGACGTCAAAAAGTGACGGTTATACGAGAGATAGTTATAATTATATAGAATTAGATAAGGTTTTGCAAGAAATATTGGATAAGGGGTTTTCATCAAAACATACAAAGATTAGAAAGGATCCATTAATATTAAACTTTCGAATTAAATCATCTTCAGCGAAAATATACGATAGTATAGCTGAAATTATACAAGATAGTAGAGAAAAAAATCCAGATAGATATTTACCGTTTGTATTAAGTCATAATGTTGTTAGTGGCGAAGATGCGAACTCGGCGTTTGATATAGCTATACGGGATTGTCTTAAAAAAATAATTATTACTGTCAGTGACTGCAACTTTAATACATTTAAGCAATCCGGTTTAGGCGAAGTTGTTAATATGGTAGGTGGAAGATTGATTACGTCTAATTTAAATAGTTGCAACACAGGAGGTGCAGACGGTGGCGGCGGAATCGACGTAGATGAAGGAGGAAATATACTTAATAAACTTACTAACGGTGGACTAAAGATGATTCAATTAAATAACGGAAATTTATTAAGTGAGATTGGGAATGTTGAATACCTTAAGCATTTAAAAGGCGGTCAAAATGATGGAATTCGAACAATAACAGCGACTCTATCTATACCAGATGATATTCCAGTAAATCCAAATTACTGCTATCATAAAAAAGCTAAAATTAATTTTATAGGTATGTCGTTTAGAGAAAAAATTCCAAGAGATTATTCGTTAAATCCTTGGGTAAATCTAGATAGCGATCACAAAGCCGGTTTATTAAAATATGAAGAAGCAGGAAATTTAGATAATTATATGCAATGGTTTTATGACAATTTAACTGCGTTTATATATATGCCTGAAGACACGCATATTGCGCCTGCTGGCGACTCTAATATAACATCTTGTGATTCTATAACAAACATTCATGCAGATCCTAATACTAGAGTAAACACGAGCGATAAAATAAAAACAAAGGTAAGGAGATATTGGTATAATACGGTTGCAAGAAATTTATTTTAAACAGTATATATATATATATATGAATAAGTTAGAGGAATTAGAATTAAAAATACTGAGAGAGGCGGTAGATAAAGCCGAAGAGCGTCAAAAAAAAAGAGCAGTAAATGGTCCTGAAATAGAAAAAATAATAAACACAGTAGAGGAATTTCTTAGAAATAAAAAGTTGATATGTTATGGTGGTACAGCAATTAATAACATTTTACCTGAAGAGGATCAGTTTTACAATAGGGATTTAGAAATTCCAGACTATGATTTTTATTCAGCTAATGCATTAGAGGACGCCAAAGAACTGGCAGATATATATGCAAAAGAGTTTGACGACGTGGAAGCTAAAGCAGGCGTCCATTTTGGTACATATAAGGTTTTCGTTAATTATATTCCAGTTGCCGATATTACCTATATGAATAAGGATTTATATGAATCAATAAAGAAAGAGAGCATTAGTGTTGGTGGTATTTTGTATGCTGCGCCAAATTTTCTAAGAATGGCAATGTATCTGGAGTTGTCTAGGCCTGAAGGAGATACTAGCCGTTGGGAAAAAGTTTTAAAGAGATTGATTTTATTAAACAAAAACTACCCATTGTATGGGGTAGATTGTTTAAATATGAACTTTCAAAGAGGGCTGGAGATTAGAGATAAGAAGAAGGAGGCGGATATATTTAATATAACAAGAGACGCACTAATAGGACAAGGCGTGGTTTTTTTCGGTTCATTGGCACACGGCATATATTCAACATACATGCCAAAAAGAGAAGGAAAAAGAATAATTCAAAAAAATCCAGATTTTGATGTCATGTCAACGAAGCCTTTTTTTACCGCGACGGTAGTTAAAGAAAGATTAGAATACAATGGTTACAAAAATGTATCCATTTCAAAAAAGGATGGTGTTGGGGAAGTAATAGCACCGCATTATGAAGTATTATATGGTATAGATACCATATGTTTTATTTATGAACCCCTGGCATGTCATAGTTACAACGTAGTAGATGTAGATAAAAGAAAAGTCAGAATAGCCACAATCGACACTATGTTGAGTTTCTATTTGGCATTTCTTTATGCCAACAGACCTTATTATGACAAAAATCGTATATTATGTATGACGGAATTCCTTTTTAAAGTTCAACAAAGAAACCGATTACAACAAAAAGGTGTATTAAGGAGATTCAATATAAATTGTTATGGTTCGCAATCTACTTTAGAAGATATTAGAGAAGAAAAAACTAAAAAATACAATGAGTTAATGGATAAAAAACATACCAAAGAATATGAAGAATGGTTTTTAAGATACATACCTAACAATAATTCCGATTCAAAAACCAAAACGAATGCTAAAGCAAAGACTAAAGAAAAGGCTAAAACTAAGTCTAAAGCGAAGGCTAAAGCCAAGGCGAAAACACAAAAAAGTGGTAAAAATTTATTGGGCGATTTATTTAAATTAAACCAAAAAAAGAAGGACGGTTTTAAAATTCCTCTATATTAAATATATAATGCTTTCAATATTTAATATAGTACTATTAATATTATTGATATTAGCAATGAGTTTCATTAAATCTAATAAACGAGAACCATTCGATTCACATAGAAACTGTGTAAATGCAGGTTATCCTTTAAACTTCTGTTTGAACGTACCAGTACAATCTAAACTATGAAAATTTTTGAAGTAGCGTATCCGATGACTTTGTAATAAGATAAAAAGCTAATCCGAATAGAATACTTTTAACTATTATTCCATTAAATTTGAGATTTCCTGCATTATCGAATATTTTTGGAATAAATTTAAGTAATGTAGAATTAAAGATTGGTAATTGAAAAGAGAAGAATAAAACAACAATTATAATAGTTAATTGGAATTCTTCAAATAATTTATTGACAAAGCTAGTATTTTCGTTTCGTTTATTATTGTTTGCTATTAGATTTTCTTCTGTGTCATGTAAGTTGATATAATCAGCTGGTTTACTGTTGTCTATATAATTAACCTTAACATTTGGGTCAATAGTGATATTATTAGTGTTTCTAGGTATATCTCTTGATGGGAGTTGCGTAGCACCAGATTCAGAAGCCAGATTTATTTTCTTTACAAAGTCTAATTGATCATCAGAACTAAACATATTAGGTTGTTGCGAATGCTGTTGGTTTTCATTAACGGATACTTGCTGCATTTGTGGCATTTGCTGCATTTGCTGCATTTGCTGCATTTGCGGCATTTGCACGTTTTCCTGTGTGTTTAAAGTAATGTTTTGCATTTCATTCTGTGGCAACTGATTTATATTAGTAGTATCACCCATATAGTATATTAAATTAAATCATATAAGTAATATTTACGCAAAATATATTTATAATTTGTATTTTATAATTTTCGGTTCCTCGTCAATAACTCTTTCAATAGAACTAACGGTATGTGTTTTTTTTACTAAAGTATATGTCTCATTGTTTTCATCATATACTACGGTGTAATATTTGTATTTAAGATTAGTAATGAATTCCACTAATGGTTTAAGATTTTTAATATGTATTTCTACGGAATCCTTAATATATTGTATGTCTTGGCTTTCTGTAAACTTTTCTATATTTTCTTTAATTAAATTTAAATTTTTATTTAAAGATTCATTTGACAATCTAATATTTTTCTTAACCTCCTCGTTTTCCATTAAATAGTTTATAGCCGATGTATATTCTTCTATAGTTTCAGACATATTTGTTTTAAATTCATTGAACCTAGTAAGCGAATCTTCTTCACTAACAAAACCGAATAAAAAATCCAATTTAGTTTGTATGATGTTTAATTTCTCATTTTCGATTTCGTTTTGCCAGTAATCAGCTGCCTTAGATTCTGACATAATAGATCCTCTGTGTATCTGAATATCTAATCCACAAGGCGTTATGGTGTCTCCGCATTTAGCAGTAAGAACTCTGT
>MDTA01095733.1_pt1 | contig 10197 bp, 19 predicted proteins | sample 811151 | NCBI WGS metagenome assembly MDTA01 (sample SAMN05326648, study PRJNA326480) | marine metagenome | isolation source: seawater | place: Indian Ocean: South | collected 2010 | reverse complement strand
GCTTCCATGTTTTCGATCCGCTGATTGGGTTGCCCGTGACGTTTTAGTCACTTAACTCCTTAAAAAAGATTTGACCTCGATAGTCCTTTCCATAGAGGTTGGTCGAGGCTTACTTTTGATGTTTGATGGGTTTGTTGAAGCCTTGTCTCCTCAGATTGATTCGATTTTGAAGGCTGCCATTTGACTATCGCTTGCCCTGGTTCGTGGGTGCATGTGTTCATCATTCATGGTTCAGGGATCATGCAAGAAAATGTGCCAAGTCTGATGTCTTTGTTTCTCAAGCAAGAGAGGTTTGAGGCAATGGTTGGAAATTTGGATCGTATGGGATGTGTGTCGGTGGCAAAAAAAATCCTGCCAACAGCTGTTGGCAGGATTTTGGAGTGAAGTGCGATGGGTTGGATGGTTTGGATCGTCAGTCGACGAGAGCAACCCAGGAAAAAGCCAAGCCGATGCCAATCCAGATGCCAGCACTAAGGCGTTGACCTTGAACCCCCAGGCGCTCGAGCAATCCTTTCGACCAAGCGGTCACCAGGAGCAGGAGAGCGCCTTGCCCCATCAGCAGTCCGAGAAAATAGGTGGTGAGGGGTGTGGCTTCAGCCCCCACAATCGTGCTGCCGAGCAGAAAACCATGCATGGCAATCAATGGCAGCAGCCATGCTGCGGAAAGCACCGTCAGGGCAATCAAGCCCTCTGCGGCAAGACTCAGTGACACCAAGGCTTCTGCCCATGGTGCGACGGCATTGGGGAGGGGGACGAATTGTGACATCACACTGCCGAACAGGCCCACAGTGAGGAGGGGCAGCACCCAGGCCACAGGGCGCTTCAGACCAATGAAGGCAATGGCCAGCAGAAACAGCAGGTGGTCTGGGCCCAGCAGGGGATGACCAATGCCGCTCAGCAGCCCTTGCCAAGCCGAGAGGTTGGCACTGTCACCCATGCCGAAGGGGTGATGAGCGCTTGCGGGAGCGGCGAGTGATGCAGCCAGCACAACAGGGAGTGCGATGGCGCTGGCCTTCATCAAGGGCCTGGGTGCATGCGAAGAGAGCAAGTCGATCCTCGTCGAGTTGTAATCCTGGCGGGCGTTCTGACTTTCTCCACCTGTGGGGGAGCTTTACAGCTGCGGGACAGTGACGGATTTTCACCGCGCTTTCCCCGTTTCCATCAGCGGCTGATCCCCGCTGAAACCAGACACACCTTTGTAGCACGATGGCTTGGGTGTGCACTCCAATTTCACTTTCATCACGATTGCTGGCTGTCTTCATTGCAGCCTTAATTTCCCAGGATTCTTTATTTCTGGCTCAAGAGATGAATAGAATTGGTGTTGAAATGTTTATCGATGAGTTTTTATAGATTCTTTCACTGCTGACAATCCTGTTTGCACCATTTCAAATGGTTTTGGAGTCTGTTGGATGGCCTGATTCGATCAGCTCATGGCCCCTTCTATGGCGGGCTGACGCATGATTTGCAGAGCTGGTGTTTCTTGGGTCATGACGATCGCTCCTGTTGCTATGGCCTGGTCGCTGTTGAGAATCAATGGTGGATCAGCCTCTTTGGTCGGGCATTGATCGGGGCTTTGGAGGCTCAAGCACTTGTGAAGCGTGTGCGGAGCGTTTCGATTCTCTGACCTTGAAAGGCTGAGAGTGGATCGGGTGTGACCGTGCGGTCACAAGGGTTTGATCGCTTGCATCCCCGTTGACGACTTGCATTTGGAGATTTTTGCCCCAGGTCCGACCAGGCGTTTGACGGCCCTCCCAGGCACAGGTCTGCACGCTTATTGATACTGCTGCTGAGAATCGCTTGCAGCAAGTCGCGTTTCCCCTCTATAGTTGCACTCGATTCTCAATAGCAGGATGTCTGCCATCCATGACCCCCTCGGCTTACCGATTTCTGCCTGATGCCCCCGTGGCATTAATGTCCATGCCGCGGCATCAGACCGTGCTGATTGATCCGGCATCGGCGGGACAGGGCAGCATCCTTGAAGTTCATGAGGGGTTCTGTCGGGTGTACTGCCCCTGCGAGGACACCGAGGGCATGACCTTGGCGTTTCTTCAGGCTGGAGACCGGCTGCGTACCGATCGTCTCTGCAGTGAGGGCATCTGTGTGGAGGCTTTGACGGATCTGCGTCTTGCTCGCAGTTCTGCTTCCGACGAGGAGGTCGGGGTGGACGCTGTGAATGAGTGGACGCTTCAGCTGTTGCGCATCCGTCACTACGGCCAGGCCGAAAAGCGTCTTCATGCACTCTTTGCTCTGTTGGTCAATCGGCTGGGCAAGCGCTGCAGTGATTGCTTCCAGCTGCCATTTCGTCTCACCCATGACCGTCTTGGAGAACTCATCGGTGCGACGCGAGTGACCACAACTCGTCAGGTGTCGAAGTGGCGAAATCTCGATGAAATGAATTGTTCGGGCGGTGAGTTCGCCATGAATTTCTCGGTCGACATGATCAATTCGGCTCCGTTCTCGCACCTCTGATGTCGATTGATCGATCAGGCGGTGCAAATTTGATGGTTTCGCTTTGCCGTGACCTTGATCAGTGTCGCCGTCGCCATCTTCAGATTGAGCATCAGTGCGGCCATGCCCTGAGCCACTATCTTGTTGAACGTCTTAGGGCTGAGCAGCGTGCCCTAGCCGTGAGGGTCGGAGAGCTGCAGCGATCTGTCGCAGGGATCCAACAACACACGAGCTTGGATCCGATGTCTGTGGCATTCCTGGCTGAAGTGGCTCGTCGTGCCTGGGGCCCGATGCGTTGTTCGCTCAGCTGATCGGCGGGATGCTGTTCGCCGATGGCGGTGTCGGTCTGGTGTCTGTTGGCCTGATCGCAGGGGCGGCCGAGTGGCTGCTACGGGGCAGAGTTTGCCTGGTATCAAATGTTTCGTTGGTGCTCGAATTCCTTGTTGGCATGTCGTTTCCCTGGGATTAGCGCTGTAGAATGAGACGCATTCGCAGTAAGGCGAGACGTGCCGGTATCCGAGCCCCAGAAGAAGAAAGGGTGCAAAAAGTCCAAGTGCTCGAAGTGGAAAGGCGGACAGTGCAAGTGCGGTCGGGGTTGATCTTGATCGGCTGTTGCTGAGGGTTTGGCGGCCTGCCCTTGAGCTCAGCCGAAAGGTGCGTCCGTGCGTTTTACGAGAGCTAAATCCGCACTTTCCCGACTTCAGCTCTTAAAGGAGCACGTCCCGTGCCAACCAGGATTGGTTGACGCGTGAAAATTTCAACGCGGATTCCACAACGTGCCACCGCAATCACGGCTCTGCTGGCCACCAGCGTGGAGAGGATCACGGCAGCGGGCCAGCGCCAAGCGGTGAGCAAGCTGATGGTCTCGGCCATGGCGTGTTGGGTTGTCGTTTCTTTCTGCTTAGCAAGGGTTGGCCTTGGCTTTGCAGTGGCGTGCGACCAGGGTGACGGACGGGTCGCTTCCAGGCACGATGGATCACGCATCTCGATTCTCATGCAACGCATTGGCCTGTTGTTTGGGCTCGTCGTGCTCGTGGCCATGCCTGTCTCAGCGGCTGGTCTCTTGGAGTTGCTCGACAGCATGAAACCCGCCAGCGAACAGCGGTTGGTTCCTCAGCTGCCACCGGTGCCACGCATTCCCGGCCGAGGCAAAAACTGGAGCGGCGATCGGATGCCGAAGCAAGGTGTCCCGATTCTTGTGCTTGCCGGACATGCGGATTCTCAGCGCATGCATGGCTCCGGAACTCCAGGTCAGGCTGTTGGTGTCGGTGGTGCAGCCCCGATGCAAAGAGGCATCACCGATGAGTTGTATTGGAATCTGCTGACGGCAAAAGCTGTGGTGGCAGAAGGCACCCGCCAGGGACTGGAGATCACCTTTTACGACCCGGGTGTTCGCACGATTCGCAATGCAGAGGATCCCCGCACCAACTGGTCGGTGGGATACGACCATGCATCGAAAGGTGGATATGCACTTGAGATCCACTACGACGCTTATGCGCCCTACGGCATCGGACCGGGGGTGATCCCTGCAGTTGCCTTTGGTTTTTCGGTGATGGATGAAGCCTTAGCCAAAGAGTTCGGTGCCTACCCCTACGACTATCGAGGCATGCTCGGGGCTCCTCGTCGCGGTGTGTCCATGCTGGAAATCGGCCTGCTTGAGGGTTCCCTGGAGCAGACACTGCGTGATCCAAACCAAAGAGATGCCACGCTCAATCGCATTGCCAAGCGGGTTGTGTTTGCTTTGCGTCAGGGGCTTGAGCAAGGAGCATCGCTGAAGGCCAACTGCACCGCTTCAGCTTCCATCAACGCAGCTTGTCGTTGACATCGGTATGAATCTCATCTTGCTCCGCGCCGATGATGCCTGGACCGGTGATCAGTTGGTGTGTCTAAGTGATCGGCGTGCGGACCATATCCGAGGCGTGCTTCGCGCCCAGGTTGGGGATGCTTTGCGTGTTGGCTTGGTGGGGGGGAACCAAGGCTGTGCTCAGGTTCAAGCCATCAATGCGTCAGGTGTTGTGCTTTCGGTGCAGCTCTCTGATCCACCTCCCTTGCGGCATCGCTTTGATGTGGTGTTGGCCTTGCCCCGTCCCAAAATGCTGCGACGCATCCTGCGCACCGTTGCGGAGTTCGGCGTGGGGCATTTGCATCTGATCAACAGTGCCCGCGTCGATAAGAGTTATTGGCAGAGTCCCTTGCTTGCAGACCACAAGCTCGAAGACGCACTGATGGCAGGACTGGAGCGATCGCGTGACACGATTCGGCCAGAGGTGCATTGTCACCAGCGCTTTCGCCCTTTTGTTGAGGATCAGTTGCCCTTGATTTGTGCTGGTCGACCCTGCTGGCTCGCTGATCATGGTGCGTCTCTGGCGTTGAGCCAAACACCGCCAGGAGCAGCCCTTGTGATGATCGGACCAGAGGGAGGTTTTGTCCCGTTCGAGATTGACTTGGCTTGCGCCATGGGTGCCCAACGCGCGCATCTCGGAGAACGGATTCTCAGTGTGGATACAGCGGTTCCATCGGCTCTGGCGCAAGGGTTAGTGGCTGCCTGATGAACAGCTGCTTGATGAACAGCTGCCTCTGCGAGGTTTGCCGTTAGTTCCAGTTCAGATTGATTTCAATCTGTGGATCCAAGCTGCGTTTGACCGGGCATTGGGCGGCTACCCGCTGCAGTAACAGGCGTTGTTCGCTGTTGAGTTCGGAGGGAAGCGTCAGATGCACCGTCAGGCTTTCAACGCGGCGCGGACCGTCCTGGGTCATGCGTTTCTCAACCTCGGCCCGGCTTCCCTCCATCGACCATCCCCTGCTTTTCGCTGTGATGCCCATGATCGTGAGGATGCATGTGGCCAGTGCGGTGGCCAACAGATCGGTAGGAGAAAACTGCTCGCCGAGTCCTTGGTTGTCGACCGGGGCGTCAGTGCTCAGCTGAGCTCCCGATGCCGTGTGAACGGCTTCGCAGTGAAGGTTGCCGGTGTAGCGGCAGGACACGGTGGCCATCGACAGTTTGCTGCTGGCCTCATTCTTTCTCCTGGATGCTCGTCACGCTTCACGAATCGAATGACCGAATGACCGATCAACGGTTTGAAGGTGAGTTCTGATCAAGGCTCTTCGGGGTGTTTCGGCAGCCAAAACGACCGTGGCTTTGGCTGGATATCCTTGACTCCCACTAGGATTCAGGCACTTTGTTGTCTGTTGAATTGGACGCCGAAAGCCTCGCTGGACTCCAAGCCCTTGTTGCTGATGTGGGGATGGGCAATGTGATTGACGCCGAGTTGTTGGAGGGTTGTTCCGTTGAAGCCCATGAGCTGGACGAGATGGATGAAGCGCAGTCCGCGAACGTGGCAGCCCATTGCTTTGGCGTGCTGTTCGACCATCGTGTCCAAGACAGTGTTTGCACTGAGGCGGATGGTGGTTCTGGGGTTTGGCGCGGATCCTTGGATGGTTTTGGGTACGTGATTCGTCGGGATGAGCTAGGCGATTTGGTGCTCGATTTCTCTGCGCCTGCTTGATGGGTATTGATGATCTTCGGCAGGACTTATCCGGGCGTCTCGGTAAGCGTGTGGCATCGCTGCTGACGCGCGATGGCGATCCTGTTTCGGACATGGTCGACCTCTACCAACCTTCTCCTGCGGGCTTTGGAGGACGTTTGGTTTTGCGGGATGGAACGGAGATGGCCTGGGAGCTCTGGCATGAAGACCAAGACGTTTGGAACTTTCATGCGTCGGTGCTGCGTGAACGCTCTCAATGATCGTTGCCTGATCACGGAAGGCTCACTCCGCTCTTCCGTTGATCATGTCGTCCAGGTTTTGCATCCATGGGTTGCTGTTCTGCCAAGCCTGGTTCGGTTCGCAGCAAAGGCAGGATTCACCTTCATCACAGGCGTTGGAAGCGCGCTGTTCTGCATCCAGTTTCAGCAGTTCTTTGGTGTAAGGCGCTCTAAGGTCCCACTCGCTCCAAGTTTTGACACCTTGCTCATCCACATCTTCAGGAAAAGCAATTTGAAGGTGATGCCAGCGTTTCTGGCTGACTGGTTTGAAACTCACCAGCCAGTTTTGGTCAGGATCTGATCCCAGGTCTCGAGCGGCAGTCAACATTGCATCCATGGCGGTTTTCGCCCCGGGGTCACGTTGCTCTTGCCACTGACGCAGCGGTTTCATGCAGGCATCATCAGTGGCGACGCCCACGCGCAAAAGGCCGTTGGATCGGTCGGCAATTTCTTTCTCAGAGGCCATGGTTCGACGGATGCCATTGGCATCAGCCCAGCTGGGATAGGCCATCGGTTCATAGAACTCTGCTCTGGTGAACCAGACCACCGGTTGTGTTCGCGGATCCAGGCCGATGCAAAACGGTTGGAGTGCGCGTGTTTTGATCAAAGAAAGTAATCGAGTGGCCGTTGTGTAGTGCCAGGCAATCTCAATCTTGCGACCAAATCCTTTCATTCGGCCAATGTAGATCAGGTGATGGGTTTCACAAAGGAATGAGAATCATTCTCGTGGCTAGTTTTGGCTGTGCCATTTTTTGTGGGTTTCCAAGCTTTGGATCAATAAAGAATGAATCTCGGTGCTTGGTTTGATTCTTTGTTGTGTCTTTGCAAGGGCGACAAGAGGGTGATAATTGAAGTCCATTGGGATAATGAATGATGTCCACCGCTTTGCGTTGTGCTTGTTCGGAGTGCGTATGTGAAGTCGAGTCATCGACGGCTGTTGTGCGCGATGGTCAACACTTCTGCTCGGATGCCTGTGCAACGGGGCATCCCAATCAGGAGCCCTGTCATGGCACAGGTTCATGTGGATGCAAGTGCTCAGATTGAAGCTTCAGCGCCTCTTTATTAATGCCCTTTTATTGCTTCAACGCTTCGATCTCAAGGGAGCAATAGGTGCCATCGGGCGTCTTGCCTTGGTCTCGCAACGTCTTCACTTCTAAGGCTGCCGCGCGGACATCGGCTCTGAAAACAGGATCGGTATGGAGCTGTGCCACGGCGGCCGAACCAATGGTCTGGCCGGCTTGTATGTCACTGAACCAATGCACGTTGCAGATGCTGCGACTTCTGCCGTATTCGAGTCCGCGTGCCAACAATTGATCACGACGTTCGGGTGCTATTTCACTGAGCACCAAAGCCCAAGCCCAGCCGGCTGCGGTGTGGCCTGATGGATAAGACCCGTCATTTCTGAGGCCCTGTTCATCCTCAGGGGTGCAAATGGGCTGGTTGTTGATCGTGAATGGTCGAGCTCGTTGGTAGTGATTTTTCGCTTGATAAGTGGCTAGACCCGCATCGGTGAGCATGCGGTGGAGCAAGGTGTAAAGACGCGGTGTTTCCTCTTTGGAGATGGGAAGGCCCAAAGCGCAGGAATAAATGGAAGCTGCAGCGGGGAAATGCAGGTCGGCATCGCGTGCAGCTAAGTCCCAGCGCGGCGTGCCTCGCAACGGAAACGTGGCTTCAGCCTCTACGACATCCAGCGCGTTGGCAGCGGAGCCGGATTGAGGTGGAGCTGGCAGCAGTTCAAGCGAATTCGGCAGTGAGCTCGCAGGCAGATATCCTTCCAGCAGCCCGTGTTTCCACTCCTTGGGATTGTCGGGAGAACCAACGTTGGATTCGCAATGTTGTGCTGGCTCGGCTGCAGCGGCACCTCCCCAGAAGGTGATGGTTGCGGCAATGGCAAGGATGCTGCTGACAATGCGGGTTAAAGCCATGCTCTGGCACTTCACTGTGTTGTGAGTAGCAATGCCTTGCTGCATTGCCGACTCATCCCAGTGAATCAGCAGAGATCTCGCAAAAAAAACGCCCCTCTTCCCAGGGGCGCCGTCCGTGTCGTGGCTGTATTTAAAGCCCAATCTCTCGCTTAGCCAAGCGCCCACCCATGACCAACCATGACTCAATCGTTGGGTCAGGCGTTGCCGCCCGTTTGTGTTTCCTATTCAGCCAGCCAGCGGGTGATGACGGTGCCGTCATAAATATGGCCTGATGCTTCGACGACGGGTTTGGTGTCAGGCGCCATGAAGATGTCGTAGAGCACGTTTTCCGGGCCTTGAAACATCACGGTTGCTCGGGTTGGGTCGTCATGGCTGACGCCGATGTAGAAGATCGAGACCCCCATCGCTTTGAACATGGCTTGCTGCTCTGGCGCATGCATGTGGGCGCGATAGCTCTCAAACGTTGTGCTGAGCTTGAAGTCCAAAACCGTGGTTTCCGTCATGACATGGAGCAATACCAGGGAAATTGGACCACACCCTGTCAATGAATGGTGTGTTGGCGCTGTAGTGGGATGGCCACCATGCTGAGCGTGGTCTGTTGATCGGATCAATTCGCTTCAATGGTGAAGCACATTGGCCCTGTCGTCTGCGTCCATGACTGCGTACCGTTCCTTGACCTCTTTGTCGTTTCCTCAAGCTGTTGGCAGGGTTGGAGCGTTGTTGCTGTCCACGTGTCTTTGGTCCACCCCTCCCGTTATGGCGCATGGCACCAGCGGTGGACCGGAATCCATGCCCAACACGACGCATGCCGACGGTCCAGAAATAACGGTGTATCGCTCAGCCAGCTGCGGTTGCTGCACCCAGTGGGGTGAGCACCTTGCAGAAGCTGGGTTCCGCATCGATGACCAGGTGACGGAAGCCATGGTTGGTGTCAAAGAGCAGCAAGGCATCGCTCCCGATGTGGCGTCCTGTCATACGGCTCTGGTTGAGGGCTACGTCATTGAGGGACACGTGCCCGTCGCTTCGATTCAACGGTTGTTGACTGAGCGTCCTGAGATTCGAGGGCTCTCGGTTCCAGGCATGCCCATGGGCTCTCCAGGGATGGAGATGCAGGGAGTGGAGGCCGAGCGTTTTGACGTCATGGCCATCGCCCTTGACGGCAGCCTGTCGGTGTTTGATCGCTACTGAGATCGAAGCCGCAATGCAACGTCAACGCTGCGGCTTTAACAACATGGCGAGGCCTGACGCAGTCACCACGATGGTGAGGGCTCCAAGCAGGATGGGATACACCGGTTGGAGATTGATCCAACCGAACCGGCCCGTGTGCAGCTTCAGTAACCAGAAAGCGTCAATCCCCTGCTCCAACAACAGGCTGTAAAGGGATCCCGTGCTAGCGGTGATCAAGAGCGGTAAGGCTGCGATCGGAACAAGCCAGCGATGCAGCCGTCGTGCTTGTCGTTGAGACGTTGCTCTTGGTTTCATTGCTTCCGTAGCTGCTGGTGCAGCTCCTGTTCATTGGCACAGGGCATCCAGCGGTTGTTGTTTTGATGCGTGGTGCTGCACCCCAGCTGATCAGCTCTCTGTTGAGCTTCGACTTGCGTGGCATACATGCCTCTGCCATGGGTCTGGCCTGGAGAGCTGCTTAAAAGCAGGACGATTAGCGAGACGAACAGTGTGCAGAAAGCCATGATCTCGACTCCGTGATCTACAAGCCTTCGCAGTGTTCGACGGCTTTCAGATAATTCATTTTGCCTGGGCTGCGCTGACCCTGGGGATTGATGGCCGCCCGCATGTCGATTTGGACGTTCACACACTGGTTGTAACGGTGGGTTTTCACCGCCTGGGGAATCAGCAGGATGGCAATTGAGATCAGACTGAAGCAGCTAAGAGCAGCCAGCAGCGAATACACACTGGTCTGTACGTTGACTCGCGCTGTCGATGGCTGCGTCCTGGTGTCCATAGGGCAGGGGATGAAAACTCAGCATGGCTCATTGGAGTGACGCTTGAGCCGTTGGCTGTTCTTCGAGTTTGGCTTAACCAAACCCTCGTTTGCGTTGACCG
>MDTA01154214.1_pt1 | contig 10198 bp, 12 predicted proteins | sample 811151 | NCBI WGS metagenome assembly MDTA01 (sample SAMN05326648, study PRJNA326480) | marine metagenome | isolation source: seawater | place: Indian Ocean: South | collected 2010 | reverse complement strand
TTTAGGCACCTCTTTGAATTTATTAATTACTTTTTTTTGCTTAAATAAGCATTATTTTTCAATGTTAATTTACATTTTTTATTATATATGTAAATAATACTTACCTATTACTTTACATATTACTTTAGTTATATGCTGTAAGCTACTGTATTTATTGAATAAAACGATATATATTAATATTTCTAGAATTAATTTGAAACGAGTATAACTTCTCCATGGAATTGAAAATGATGTGCTTTCCTTCAGTTAAATTTACAGTAACAAAAATAGCTGAGCGCTTAGAACGTTTTAAAGATAAAATTATTAAGTTAATCAATTTATTGTGATCCCCTACTTCAACTAAAGGGTCATTTAAGAAATAACAATCGCATGTGAAATCATTAAAATTTAAGTCGAAAAAATTAGCATTTATTAATTTTATATTATGATCACTTTTAAAAGTATTTAAACAAGTATTGTAAGAGTCTTTAAATAATTCTATTCCAGTATAGTCAATTTTCATTTTTTTATTAAAATAATACAAAACTCTTCCATTACCACAACCTAAATCTATAAACGAATTTATGTCTTCTTTCTTAATAATATTGTATATTTTCTTTAAAAAATAATATGGACATGGAATTGTGTCAGTAGATTTGTTGCTTTCTCTAATGTAAAAATTGTTCCCCTTGTATCCAGATAGCATGTATATAAATTCATAAAAAATTATATAAATTATGTAAAATTGATAAGATTTAATAAGCTCAATTATTTTTTTCATGCTATATAATAATTAATCACAGGTTTAAATAATATAAAAAAATGAATTTAGTGTATAATTTAGTGGATTTCTTTTTTATGAATAATAATGAAAAAGAGATTTTTAATCACATAAAGAATAGTGATAAAAAAGTTATTTTCGATGTAGGAAGTTTTAAGGGTAAATTTACAGAAAAGATAATTAAGATAGATGAAACCAAAAAAAAAACTAAGTTTTTTCTTTTTGATCCTAATCCAAAAGGGTTTACATATATTAAAAAACTTAAAAAAAAACATAGAAACATTACATACAATTGTGTTGGTTTAGACGACCAAATAAAAGAAAAAATTTTCCATTTAAATAAATTTTTTGAAGCCAGTGGATCTAGTTTTCAAACAATACTTAAAAATGATAAAAAGTGGAATTTTTCAAGGAGGAAAATATTAGAACTGTTTAATATATTTAATAAAAGTAAATTAGAAGAATTTAAAAAGATAAAGGTAAAAACAAATACGATTGATAATTTTTGTAAAAAAAAAAAAATTAAAAAAATTGATTTACTAAAAATAGACGCTGAAGGGCACGAAGAATATATACTAAAAGGGTCAAAAAATTTGCTTAAAAAAAATAAAATTAACGTAATTTATTTAGAAGTGCTATCTCAGAAAAAAGATTTTCAATTTAAAAAAAACAAAATCATAAATTTTCTTGGAAAATTTGGATTTAATTTTATTAAAGAATATCCAATTAAATCTGTTAGTATTTTTAGTGATTTAAAATCATCTGATTTGTTGTTTTCGAATGAAAATTATGAAAGTAAATAAAACAGATTACTTAAAAAAAATTGAAAATTATATAATCTATTTCTTTGTACTAATTTTTTTTAGTATTTCTTCAATTTTTATAAAGGATTTTGGAGTAACTTTAGATGATGAAATTTATTATATAAATGGGTTAAATACATATGAATACGTTAAACAGTTTTTTCTTAACTTGTCTGGAGATCAATCAAATATTGCTATTTATAAAGATAAATTGAAGGAATGGCCCATAATATTTGAGTTTATCTTAGTTTTTATTTCAGATTTATTGAGCTTAAAAAGTATAGACAAAATCTACTTTTTAGCACATCAGCTAAACTTCATGTTTTATTGCATAGGTTTATTAATCTTTTATAAGTTAATAAAAAAAAGATTTAATTCTTTTTATTTATCTTTTCTTTCAGTAATTTTAATAATTTTATCTCCAAGAATTTTTGGTGAGTCATTTTACAATACTAGAGATATTTTTTTTATGTCGTTATTCATATTTTATTGTTATGCAGGTTTTTTATTCTTAGAAAAAAAAAATACTTATAACTTAATAATTTTTTCATTAATTACTGCAATTTTAATTAATACAAAAATACTTGGTTTTATTCCGGTTTTTGTTTTTTTATTAATTTACATTTATAACTTTTTAAATACATTTAAAAAATTTAAAAATGAGAAAAAAATTATAACCATATTCTTTTTTACAACTTCAATATCCATATATATTTTATGGCCATATTTGTGGTCTAACCCAATACTAAATTTTTATTCTGCCTTAAAAAATATCCTTGAAGTTCATGAAAATTTAATTGTAATGAATTTTTATTTTGGAAATTATATACAATCTGACATGATGCCGTGGCATTATAGATTAGTCTGGTTTATTATAACAACTCCAATTGTAATACTCATTTTATTTTCAATAGGTATTTTGACACAAGGAAAAAAAATATTTATTTTTCTTAATAAAACTTTAAATAAAAAATTTAATTTAGAAAATAAAAATTTCATCGACTTATATCTTTTATTGACTTTCATCCTTTCTTTTTTTTTAGTTGCAGAATTTAACAAATCAAAATTTGGAGGATGGAGGCACTTATATTTTTTATACCCTATTACTATTTATTACTCAATTCATGCTTTAAATTTTTTTTCTAAAAAATTAAATTATCGTTCAATTTTTATTATTTATTTTATACTATCCATTAGCTTGACCTATAATTTATTTTGGATAGTTAAAAATCATCCTAATCAATACTTGTATTTTAATCATTTAAATAAAAAATATTTGATGAAAAATTTTGATTTAGATTGGTGGGGCATAAGTCACAAAAAATCTATCGACTATATTTTATCAAATGATAATAATAAAAAAATCAAAGTCTATGGAAAAGGTTTTACAAGTTTACGTGATACATACCTTTATTTAAACGATTTTAATAAATCGAGAATTTTAATATCTGATATAGAAAATGCGGATTATATTATTGATAATAAAATGAAAAGAGTAAGATCATACAAAAATATAAATTTGAGTAATTATTCTAAATTTTACAGTTTAAAAATTGATAATCAGGTTATATCTGAAGTTTATAAAAAAAATTAAATTTTAATGGAAAAAAAGATGCTATTAATATAATTAATCTTTATGAGAGAATATATTTTAAAAATAATTATAGCTGTTGTTGCATTATATATTTTATTTCAAATTACAATTGGCTCTATAATTAATAATTATGAGACAAAAATTAAATCTTTCAGTAATCATGCACAAAGAGAAATTATTAAACAAAAATTATTTAAGGAAATGAAAAAAGGTAGTGAAAAAGATCAACTTTTAACCAATGAAGAAAGTTTAATTATTTCAAATTTTTTAAATAAGATTATTGGTGAATTAGATTTGAAAATCAGCAAATAATCTCATTTACTTTGGTGCAAATAAAATCAATCTCTTTATTAGTTAAACCCAAACCTGAAGGTAAATAAAAACCCTTTTTAGCTAAATATTCTGAATTAGGAAATTTTAAATTTTTTTTAAAGATACCTCTCTTTAGTAAAATAGATTGTTTATGCATAGGGTGAAAAAAATTTCTTGTTTGTATATTATTTTTCAATAGTTTCTTGGTAATTTCATCTCTTTTTAATTTGTAGTTTTTTTTTATTAATATTCCAAATACCCAAAAAATATTTTCTGAATATTTATTTTTTCTTTTCTGTATAATTATATTTTTATTATTCTTTAATCTTTCAATATAACGTCTACCTATTTCTTTTTTTCTTTTGACTATCCAATTTATATTTTGTAATTGACCTAATCCTATTGCGGCTTGAATATTTGTGAATCGGTAGTTCCATCCTATATCAGAATGATTAAATCGATTACCCTTATTACCAAAACATAGGTTTCTTAAAGATTTACATCTCTCATAAATAGTTTTATCGTTAGTAACTATCATGCCGCCCTCACCTGTTGTAATGTGTTTATTTGCATAAAAACTAAAAGTACTAGCAGTACCAAAACTTCCACAAATTTTGTTTTTATATTTTTGTCCAATCATTTCTGCAGCATCTTCAATAATTATAATCTTCTTTTTTTTTGCAATATTAATGATTTTTTGCATATCAACTGGAAACCCATAAATATGAGTAATTATAATTGCTTTTGTTTTTTTGTTAATTTTATTTATTGTCTGATCAATAGACATATTCCAATTTTCTAAATCACTGTCGACTAGAACAGGTTTTAACCCATTTTTAATTATACACATAACTGATGATATTATGGTGAAAGCAGGTATTATCACTTCATCACCTTTTTTTAAATTAAGAGATTTAATTATTATTTCTAAGGCGGCAGTTCCACTAGATACAGTCACACCAAATTTTCTTTTATTAAATTTTGAAAATTTTTTTTCAAACTGTTTTACAGCTGGACCTTCAGATTATATCCATCCTGTAGATAATGCCTTGTTTACAAGTTTTTTTTCTTGTGAAAATATCTTAGGTGTATTGACTGGAATAAATTTATTTTTTAATTTTGATTTTTGTCTCATCTATTTCATTAAATTTCACTTTATCTAATTTGTTTATATATGGACCTTGCTTTATCTCTAACATCTGTACGTTTTTGATCACTTTAAATCCATGTGCACCATGAACTAGCATGATAATGTCTTTTTCTCTTAAAATTTTACTAAAAAGATATATTTTTTTATTGTTATAAAAATCAACTCTTAAAACGCCCTTGAGTATTAGAATAACTTCTGAGGTGTGTAATAATTTTCTTGTTTGTTTTCTATGTAAATGTGGCTTTATAATATGATTAGTTTTATGGTTCATATAACCAAATTGCTGAATTGCTTTATTGTCCGTAAAAAAGGAAATTCCCTTTTTTCCTCTATATTTTCCTCTTACAATTAATGCAAAGAGTTTTTTTTTATATTTTATTTTTTCAATCATCCATTAACTTCTTCTAAATCTTGTAATTATCACTCTTAAAAAATAAAAAAAACCTAATGTAAAGAAACGCAATAAATTGGGTGATGTTGTAGTATTTCCATCATCATCATCTTTCTTTTGTTCGTAGGGTATTTCCTTTATTGTAAAACCTTTTTTTATTACTGAAAATAAAAATTCTATAAAGAAATCTCCATGACCGTAACCTAAAATTGAGGTTTCATTTAGAATTTTTCTTTTCATTATAAAGATTGAGCTTGTATAATCTTTAATCTTATTACTTAAAATTAATCTACAAAATACATTTATTAATTTACTACAAAATACTCTCAAAAATATTCTTTTATCAGATCCACCTTTTACATATCTAGATAAAAGAATTAAATCATAATTTTTTAATTCAGAAATCATGTTTGGAAACATCTTAGCTAGCTCACCCATATTTGTGTCAATCCAACCTACATTTTCTCCTTGCGAGTCAATTAAAGCTCTTTGAAAAGCTGATCCTAAACCTTTAGATTGTGACCTACTTATTATTTTTAAATTATATTGTTTTTTTAAATTATTAATAATTGAAAATGTTTCGTCTGAAGAACTATCATCAACAATAATTATTTCTAAATCTGGAATAAAATTATATAAGCTTGTTATTGTATCTTTTATATATTTACCTTCATTATACGTACATAACAAAATAGAATTTTTAATCATTACTTTTTTCTATCTTTAAATCATTTTTTAACATTATTGTTATTAATTCATCTATGTTGGTTTTAATCCGAAAATTAAACATTTTTTTTGCTTTACTGATATCAGCAATTAATATCTTATTTTTATTCTTCCTAAACAATCTTTTATCAATTCGAACAAAATTTTTGTAATCTAAACCCACGAGACTAAATGCTTTCTGAGCAAAATATTTTATTGATGTAGCTTTACCTGATCCTATCACATAATAATCAGGCTTTTTAAGTTGAGTTAAATTATAGGCAGCTTCTACATAATCACGAGCATAACCCCAATCAATTTTTGTATTTATGTCGCCTAGAAATAATTTTTTTTGTTTTTTGTAATATATCTTGGCTACAGCTTTTGTAATTTTTCTTGAAACATATTCTGGTGTTCTTCTTTCTGACTCATGATTAAAAAAAATGGCTCCGTAAATTTTTAAATTGAAAACATTTTTATAATATTCACAAATATGAAATGCGCTAGCTTTACTCAGAGCATATATACTTAAAGGAGCAAATTTTTCTTTTTCGTTTAACTTTTTCTTAGATAAATTTCCAAACATATTCGACGTAAAAGGATGAAAGTATTTAATTTTTTTGTTGTTATTTTTTATTATTTCTAAAATCTTTAATACAGAGGATGCTGTAACATCAAAAGAGTAAGTAGGTAATTGATAGCTCCATCTTACATGATCTTGATCAGCAAAATTGTATATTTCGTCAGGTCTTATATCTTTAATAGTTTTCTCAATAGAAAAAATATCTAACAAATCACCATGAACTATTTTAAAGTTTTTGTGATTTATAAAAGTTTTTAAATTATTATAATTTCTATTTGAGGACTTTCTTATTAAACCATAAATCAAAATATTTTTTTTTTTTATTAAATGTTCAGCAAGCAATGAGCCATCTTGACCGCTAACACCAAGTATTAAAATTTTTTTTTTCATTTTATTTTTTAATAATTTTCAATTTAGGGAATGGTACAATAAATTTTCCCCCTTTTCTAAGCCAATTAGCCTCTCTTTTTATAAATTCATTGATAAAACCCCAAGGTGTAACCAAAAAATAATTTGGATTAAGTTTTCTTGCTTTATTTTCACTTATAATTTTTATTCCTGACCCAACAGTGTATTTATTCCATTTTTCAGGACTTCTTTCTGCAGCGTATGGTATATCACTAGAGTCTAATTGATAGTATTGAAGCAATGTATTTCCCTTTGTTGAAGCTCCGTATAAATATATTGTCTTATTACGTTTTTTTTGATTTCTTATAAATTCAACCATTTTTTTTTTATTTTCTTTCGCTCTCTTAACAAATTTTTGCATCATAAGTTTGATGTTTTCTTTTTGTAATTTAATGCTACCTTTTAAAAATTTTCTACAATAGATTCTATAACTTCCTCCATTAATTTCATTTTCTTCAATTTTAAATATTTCTAAACCATTATTTTCAAATAAATATTTTAAAGACTTGAGAGAATAAAACTCTATGTGCTCATGACATATATTACCTATATCGTTTTTTTCTATCATTGATTTAAGGCACATCAATTGAGCTACAAAAATCCCTTCATCATGAAGTGATTTAGCCGCATCTCTTATAAATTTATTTGGATCTTCTAAATCATAAAACATTCCGATGGCAGTAATAATTTTAGGCTTTTTTAAATTATTTTTTTTAATTAATTTGAAAAGGTTTTTATGTGACCAAAAATTATTCATTACATATTTACAATTCTTTTTAAGGGTGCCGATAAGATTTTTAGCTGGCTCACAACCAATTGTTGTATAATTTTTTTTATAATATTTTAGAAGAGTTCCATCATTTGCTCCTATATCTAATACTGTGTCATTATATTTCAATTTAACATGTTTTAAAGTTGAGGAATAAAGTTCTTTTAAAGCATCTCGCATAGTTTTAGTCACACCTGACTTATACCAATAAAATCTTCTATACATGAGTTCTTGGGGAGCTATGTGTGATAATTGTATCAAAGTACATTTTTTGCAATATAAAAGATTAAGTGGGCACTTTATATTTCCTTTGGTAATATTTTTTTTATTAACAAAATTACTTACAAAAAAATTTCCTAGATTAAATATTTTTGTCAATTTTTTATTAGAACATAAAAGACATTTTGTTACTTTTTTATTTTTTAATTTTTTTACCATTACTATTTATATAAAATATTTAAGTGAAATAAAAACTACTATTGGAACTGTAATAAATGACATAATAGTTGAAGTTACAATAACGCTAGCAACACTATCTACCACCTTTTTTTCTGAATACATAGATCCAACTAAATAAGTTAAAACTGCACTTGGCATACACGATTGGATTAAAAGTACCCCTGCGGAAAAACCATCTAAATTAAAAAATTGAATTAAAGAAAAACCTATTACTGGACCTATTATTACTCTTACGGCGCCTAAAATCGATGCATGTGTCCAAGATATAACCTTAAGTCTTGATAAAGCTATGCCTAAAGACATAAGTACTAAAAAAATTGTAGCGTAAGTAAGTAAAAATGTTGTATTTTCTAAATACCCAGGAACATCCCAGTCAAAATATAAAAAAATAACTGAAACTATTATTCCATAGATTGGCATATTTTTAATCAAAATTTCCATAGAGAAGCTTTTCTTTGCTAACAAGACGCCAAGTGTAAAATGAAGAAGTATAACTACTGAAGCTATAGCAGATGCTACACCTAAACCAGATGTTCCATAAGCAAACAAACATATTGGAATTCCCATATTTCCTGTATTAGGTAAAATTAGTGGAGGTAATTCGCTTATAAAATCTTTTTGTAAAATCAAAAGAAATAAAATGCCAATTATTGAAAACCCTCCTATAATTATTAAAGCATAAATGAAATATTCTACAAAAACGCTTAATGTTACTCCCGTAGTGGTAATTGTATAAAAAATCATTGCAGGTGTACCCACGTTTCCTGCAAAAGTAGTGATAAAATCTGTACTTATATTTGGATTCTTTTTACCAAGATAAAAACCAATACCGATTACAAAAAATACAGGAAATAAAACATCAATGAGTTTTAGGTAGAGCTCCATTAAACTCTTACATCAGATTTCCTAGGTTTTCTCAACTTGTTTTTAAAGTTAATAGCTGTTTCAAATTCCATTAACCGTTTATGGATCGATCTTAATTCTGTTATTCTTGTCCAGTTTTGTAAAAAAAGGGAAAAACTACTTTGAACCTCTCGAAATGCACTAGATGTTTGGATTAATACCCCCAAAGTCATTGCACCAGTAAATAAACCTGGCCCCATTAACAAATATGGTACAATTATCATTGTTTGATTGTACATAATTAACCAGAGATCGAAATATCCATAATGTAGAAAAAGTCTATGATAATTAAATCTTATGCCTGTAAACAATTGAAGGATTGTTGGTGCTTGAGCGTAATTCTTTCTGTCATCTTCACCATAAACTAATTCTTTCCTAAAAGCTGCTTCAACTTTTTGATTATTATATTCTAGGCCTGGAAGTTTAATTCCAACAATCCAACTTACGATTAAACCGCCTAAACTAGCTATTAATGAAACCCAAACTAGAGATCCTGTTATGTCTTTAAAGAATGGGATTACTACATTAGAAGATAAACCCCAAAGAATAGGGAGAAAAGCAATTAGAAGCATAATAGCTCTTACTATTTGTAAGCCTAAGCTCTCAACTATTTTTGCAAAATTCATAGCATCTTCTTGAATTCTCTGTGATGCACCTTCAACTTTTGCATCAACAGCACGCCAGTAAGGCATGTATGAAAATGTCATAGCTTCTCTCCATCTAAAAGCCCAAAGCCTAGTAAAATAGTTAGTTACAGTATAAATAATTACATAAGGTATAGCTAATTTCATAAACAAAGCTATACCATCATAAAATTCTGATAACTCTCTTTCTGGTGCTTTTTGTAAAAGATCGTAAAAACCCTTGTACCACTCATTTATTTTTACATCGATATAAGTTTGCGCTAAAAGAGATAAAATTATGAAAGCAAATCCACCCCATGACCAAAGTAACCATTTTCTTTCAGTGAAATAACTACGCCACATAATTAATTTTTAAGAAAGTTATCTGCATAAGATTTTATTACAAATTTCTTTTTTTTGGGCTCTATAACTGTAAATAAAATATTATTTTTTTTTGCGTATTCTATGGCTTTTTCTTTTGACGGAAACTTAAGTATCACTTCTGCCAATGTATCTGTGGATGACTCCCATCCCATTAGGGGGTTTATTGATGGGTCTTTAGTATCGAATTCTAAGACCCATTTTTTGAGTTTTCCTCTACCAGATTGCATGGCAGTTTTAGAAGGTATGTAAATTTTAGCTTTTTTCATAGTATATATGGTCGGGGCGGCAGGATTTGAACCTGCGACCCTCTGGTCCCAAACCAGATGCGCTACCAGGCTGCGCTACGCCCCGATC
>MDTA01139091.1_pt1 | contig 10199 bp, 3 predicted proteins | sample 811151 | NCBI WGS metagenome assembly MDTA01 (sample SAMN05326648, study PRJNA326480) | marine metagenome | isolation source: seawater | place: Indian Ocean: South | collected 2010 | reverse complement strand
GGGTTTCTTCCGCTGGAGTTTCCTCGGCTGGAGTTTCCTCGGCTGGGGTTTCTTCCGCTGGGGTTTCTTCCGCTGGGGTTTCTTCGGCTGGAGCCGGAGTTGGAGCAGCTTCATCACCAATTGAGGCACCGAATACAATGTTAAGGTACTTATCCGTATCAACAACACCGTCTAGTGTTAAAGTTGAACTATTACCATCAGCATCAGGTGCAAAATAAATAACGGTCTTATTATTAATTTCATCAACTACATAATCTTGCGCAGAAGATGATTCAAATTGAACTAGATCATATCCACTTGCTATACCTGATCCTAAAACAATTATTTTGTCTGTTGATAAATCAAAACCGGAAATAGTAACATTTCCATCAGATCCAACAACATCATTTCCACTTGCTACCGCATCATAAACAAAAGTTTCTGAGTCAGTTGAGGCGGTTACACTTGAAGAATCAATATCAACACGTGTACCAGAGATAGCTGGAGATGAAATTGAGAAAATCAAATCAATAGACGATAGATCAGCATCATCGACTCCATCAATTACTATTGAGCCACTGCTGCCATCGGCATTAGCACCAAAGTCAATTCTTGTGGAGTCAATACCAGTAGTAACGTCAACTCCAGATGTTGATAATAAACTATCTTTTGCAAATCCAGCAGGTAACGTTTCTGTCTTGATAACAATTCTGTCAATTGCAGCATCAAAATTAGTAATAGTTGCATTACCATCAATTGCTACAGGGACACCATTTAAAAATTTAACAGAATATTCAAAAATTTCACCTGCAGATGAACTTGTAACACTTCCGCTTGATAAATCAATTCTTGGGGAACCTGCATCAGCGGCTTCATTAGCTGTATTAATTACAACGGATGATGAGTCAGAAACACCCTTTAGAGTAATATTGCCGGTAGCATCATTATCACTACCAAGAGTAACTATAGTGTCACCATTAATATCAGAAGCCACATCAACATTTGATGAACCACCTGAAGTAAATGTTGAAGGAGCACCTGTGCCCCTAAGAACAAGAACGTCGTTACTTGCGTCGAAATCAGAAATTATTACATTACCATCTTGTGCAGAAGTAACGGACCCACTTGCAGCAAAAGTAACATCATATATATAAGTATCTGCATCAGCTGTAGCAGTATAACGACCAGCATTAGCGTTAACGCCAGCGGTTGAGGCACTACCTCCGCCTGAACCTGATCCACCTGAACCTGATCCACCTGAACCTGATCCACTATCTGGGGTTGGACTAACTGGGGCATCATAGCCTCCGCCACCTCCGCCTCCACAAGCAGCAAGGATCATTGGTAGTGTAATTGCACTAAAATATCCTAATTTACTACGTGAAATTTTCACTAAACTTTTGTTTTCAAAAACAAGATCTTCATCTTTAATATTTTTGGGTGATAGTAAATTTTGTCCGTTCATTATATGCTCTCCCTGTTCAAGCCTTTTTTTAAAAAGCAGAAAATATACAGCCTAATAGTATGAATATATATTATCAATAAAATATTCAAACTAAAAATACAGTAATTGAATTATTCTTTTATAGCCATTCTAATAAAATCTCAAACTTTAATTTGTAAGAATAAATTTTTTCTTAAGAACTATACATATATATATAATGTCTTATTCTTAAAAATAATTAATATCATCAATTATAATATGTACATATTGTCTAAAATTAGGCAAAAATTAATTTTTAAAAAATAAGTTTTTAATACACAACTTTATAAAGGTTAAATTAAATAAGATGAAACATCCAGTCGGTCTGAAAACATTATTTTTTACAGAAATGTGGGAAAGAATGTCTTACTATGGAATGAGAGGAATTCTTGTTCTCTTCATGACAGCTTCATTGAACAATGGTGGGCTCGATTTTAGTAATGCATCAGCAAGTGCCATATATGGTATTTACGCTGCAGCAGTATATTTAGCAACACTTCCCGGAGGATGGATTGGAGATAATATTTTAGGCCAACAAAAAACAATATTTTATGGTGGCATTATAATTATGCTTGGTCATCTCTCATTGGCCATTCCAAGTATGAATTTCTTTTACTTAGGTTTGATACTTGTTGTTCTTGGAACTGGTTTATTAAAACCAAATATATCTGCAATTGTTGGCGGGCTATACGAGAACAGTATACAAATGAGAGAAGCGGGTTTTACCATATTTTATATGGCTATTAATTTAGGAAGTATTTTAGGTTTTTTTATATGTGGCTACCTTGGTGAGAATATAGGATGGCATTATGGATTTGCCGCAGCTGGCATTGGTATGCTTCTAGGTGTTATTCAATATAAAATAAATATAAAATCCCTTGGTCAAATAGGATTAAGACCAGCCAGTTTAATAACTTCAGAAACAAAAAAATTTTACAAAAGAATTTTTTTAATTTTTGGTTTTATTATTTCATTAGTTATTATTACTGGATTAGCAGGTATTTGGAAAATAGACCCAGTTCCGCTAGCAAATATATTAACTGTCATTATTGCCAGCATAAGTTTAGCATATTTCTTTTATATCTTTTTTTTAGGAAAATTAAACAAAGATGAAAAAAAGAAAATTATATTGATTTTTATACTCTTTATTGGTGCGGCACTATTTTGGTCTGGATTCGATCAGGGTGGAAGTTCTTTTAATATCTTTGCAAAAGAGTATACAGATAGATTTATTTTTGGATGGGAATATCCTGCTAGCTGGCTACAGATATTAAACCCTTTGTTTGTAGTTATTCTTGCACCATTTATGTCATATTTGTGGATCTTCCTTGGTAAAAGAATGCTTGATCCTTCCCTTCCATTTAAGTTTGGAATTGGATTAATTTTTATGGCAATAGGTTTTATTATAATTGCAGTGGGTGCCCAAACAGCATTAGTTGAAGGTTTGGCTGGAGCAAAATGGTTATTACTAACATATCTATTTCACACTATTGGGGAATTAACCCTAAGCCCAATTGGCTTAGCTGCAATCTCATCTTTATCACCTAAGAGATTTATTGGTCAAATGATGGGTGTTTGGTTTTTAGCATCTTCTTTAGGAGCAATTTTAGCAGGTTTAATTTCAGGACAGGCAACAAATAATGGTTTAAGCTCAATGCCTAGTTTATTTAATCAAATTGCAATAATTTCATCTTTATTTGGGTTATTACTAATTTTAATTTCTAAGCCACTTCAAAATTGGGTATTTAAAAAGGATCATTTATGAGTTGGAAAAAAGAAATAGAAGAATTAAGAAAAAGAGAAAAGCTTGCAGAGGGTATGGGCGGTCCTGAAAAACTTAAAAAACAAAAAGAAAATAAAAAACTTAATATAAGGCAGAGAATTAAAAAACTTTTGGACAAAGACAGCTTTCATGAAATAGGAAAAATTGCAGGCAATACTGAATATAAAAGTAATGGAGATATAAAAAACTTTATCCCAGCAAATTTTATTGTAGGACGAGGAAAAATCAATGAAAGATATGTAGTTATAGGAGGTGATGACTTTACTGTAAGAGGAGGCGCAGCAGATGCTTCTATAAAAGAAAAACAAATTATGGCTGAACAAATGGCTAACGAGTTAAGACTTCCTCTTATTAGAATAATAGAGGGAACAGGTGGAGGTGGATCAGTGAAATCATTGGATAAAGATTCAAGAACCTACATTCCTGCAAACCCTGGATGGGAATGGGTTGTCAGTAATCTATCTACCGTTCCAGTTATTGCTCTAGGACTTGGGCCAGTTGCTGGATTAGGTGCAGCAAGGATGGTAACAAGTCACTTTTCAATAATGGTAGAGAATATCTCTCAGTTATTTGTTGCTGGACCACCGGTTGTAAAAAGAGTTGGTGAAGATCTTACAAAAGAGGAATTAGGAGGTACAGAAATTCATTCAAAAAACGGTTCGGTTGACATTATAGTAAAAAGTGAAGATGAAGCATTTAGAGTAACAAAAAAAATATTGTCTTTTCTACCATCATCAGTTTACGACCTACCGAAAAGAGGAAAAATAACTGATGATCCAAATAGAAAGGATGAGTGGCTTATCAAAGCTATACCAAAAGATAGAAGAAAACCATACAATGCAAGAAATATAATTAACACACTAGTTGATAATAATGACTTTCTTGAGATTGGTAAGAATTATGGACGATCTGTTATAACAGGGCTCTCAAGAGTTGATGGTTGGCCTGTAGCAATATTAGCTGGAGATCCTTTTTTTTACGGTGGTGGGTGGACTGCAGATTCTTCTAATAAAGTAACAAGGTTTATTGATATTGCTGAAACTTTTCAGTTACCTGTAATTAATTTAGTTGATAATCCAGGTTTTTTAATCGGCCTTCAATCTGAAAAACAAGCAACTATTAGACATGGTGCACGAGCTCTTGCCGCCGTTTATCAAGCCACAGTTCCATGGTGCTCAGTAATATTAAGAAAAGTTTTTGGTGTTGCTGGTGCTGCCCACATGAATGCTTCAAGATATCATTATAGGTTTGCCTGGCCCTCTGGTGATTGGGGTTCACTTCCAGTTGAAGGAGGTATCGAAGCAGCATATAAATCTGATTTAGAAAAATCAAAAAATCCTGAATTGCTAATGAAAGAAATAGAAGAAAAAATGGAAAAAGTTAGGTCACCATTTAGAACTGCAGAATCATTTATCGCCGAAGAAATAATTGACCCCAGAGATACTAGGAAACTACTATGTGAATTTGTAAATATTTGTTCACCACTTAGAAAACCTGGTAAGAAAAAATTTGGTTTAAGGCCCTAAGGAGTCAATTAAATGAACTCAATAAATGATAATGCAATAAATGCTCTAAAGTTAGATAATCTTGAGGATTCAAAAAAACTTTGTCTTTCGATTATAGAGGAAGGTAATGAAGACGCGGTGACTTATAATATTATAGCAATTATTGAGTCAAGGATTGGAAATATTGAGTCAGCTAAATCTTATCTGGAAAAAGCCATTTATAAATATCCAGACAACCATATTACTTTTTTTAATCTCGGAAAGATTTTGTATGAAAATGGTGAAATAAATAAAAGTATAGAATGTTTTAAAAAAGCAATAGAAATAAATCCAGACTTAGATAATGCTTATGAAAATATTTTAAATGCCCAAATGGAAGAAAGTAAATTTGATGATGCTTTCAATTTTATTAATCTAATAAAAAAAGAAAAACCAAATTTAAAATTCATTAAATTTTATGAAGGAAAAATTCATTTTCTCAAAAATAATATTAACAAAGCATATTATCTTATAAAAGAGGTGTTAAATGAAGATGCAAATAATCATAGAGCATTAAGCCTTTTTGCTAAGATAAATTTTGTTAAAAACGATACAATCAATGCAATTAAATTTTTCAAAAAAGCAATCAATCTTCAAAAACATCCTGATGATTTAATAAATTTATCAGTTTGCTTGAATCAACAAGGAAAAATTGATGAAGCAATTGAATATATTATTGAAGCAAATAAATTATTTCCCAATAATATTCTATTATTTGAGCATTGGGCCTCATTATTGGTACGAAAAAATTCTTTTTTTGATGCCTGTGAAAAGTGTTATGAGGGAATAAATAAGTTTTATGCTTTGCCAAAAAATATTCAAGTTTTAAATGAACCAGTAAAGAAGAATATTGAGTTAAAATTAATCGATATAATTGAACTAATAACAATTACCCCAGAAATAAATTATAATAATAATGAAAATTTAATGAAAAAAAATTTTCAATTCTTTGAAAAAATTGTTAACTCAGATAACGATTTTGACCTAACTAAAATTAAGGCAACTTTTCAAAATACTATAAAGAATTTAATCATTAATAATTCATTTCATGAAAAAATAAATGATGAAAATTTTAGAGATATATTAAAATATAAAATTTTAAAAAATTATATATCTGAAATTATAAATACAAATATTGAAATCGAAGATTTTCTCATCAACTTAAGATCCTATATCATTGATAAGGCAGTAAATGATAGATACGAAAACAATAATGATAGTTTTATTGATTTATTGGGGGCAATAACTATCCAATGCTATCGGAATGAGTATATTTGGAAAGTAAATAAAATTGATTCTAAAAATAAAAGTAAAATATTAAAAATACTCGAAACTATCGACCAAAAGGACGTAAAAAAAATAGAATTTTTTATTTTATGCTTCTCGTCGCTTGAAACAATAAAAAATATCAAGAACTTAAAAAAATTCTCTAATATCTTAAAAAATACAGAAGACAAAAATCTATCTAAGCTTTATGAATTTGAAATTATAAATTTTAAAAAAGAAAAAATAATCAAAAAATCAATAAGTACTCTTGGGCAGATAAAAAATTCAACATCAAAAAAAGTTCAAAAACAATATGAAACTTACCCCTATCCAAGATGGGATAAAGTAAATAAATCTTTTCAAGAAAATTATAACTATATTATACAAACTGAAATATTGCCTAATAAACTTGAGGTAAATCAGAATGAAAATGAAGATACAAGAATATTGATTGCTGGATGCGGAACTGGCAGGCATGCAATAACAACTGCACTCGCTGCTCAAAAAGCCATGGTTACTGCGATAGATTTAAGTAAAGAAAGTTTAAGCTATGGTATTAGAAAAGCAGATGAATTAGGTGTTTCAAATATAAACTGGTTTCATGGTGATTTACTTGATGTAAAAAAGTTTGATTATGAATTTAATTATATTGAAGCAAGTGGAGTATTGCATCACATGAAAAAACCAGAGGAAGGTTTCACTGCTTTAAATAGCAAACTTAAAAATAAAGGATTAATGAAATTAGGCTTCTATAGTAAATATGCGAAAAGAAGATTTAAAAATGTTAAAAATTTTATTAAAAAAAATAAATTAAAAAATAATAAAAGTGGTATTCAAAAAGCAAGAGAATATATAATAAATTCAACTGAAGATAATGAAGTTTTTATAAAAAATTATATTTCAGACTTTTACATTACTTCAGAATTTATAGACCTCCTCTTTCATGAACAAGAAGTATTTTATGAAATCCCAGAATTAAGAAAAATATTTGATAAAGATTTTAGCTTTTTAGGGTTTGTAATGACGGATAGTCAAAGAGAGTTTTATAAGAAAAAATTTTCAGATGATAAAACTCTCACCAATCTTAATAATTGGAATATTATTGAAAAAAATAACCCTGATATTTTTATGGCAATGTATCAATTTTGGTTACAAAAAAAATAGTGAATGCAGAATAGGTTTATATATTTCAATAACTTAAATTGCGAATGACTCTCAATAGTTGTAATATTACAACACTGGTTGCAATCTTCCAATATTTTCTGTATATACGTACATCTTAGAAGTTAAATTTCTATATCTTAATAATAATAATTAACATTTTTATATTTTTAAAAAACAAGTAAAGGCAGATAATTTATGTCTAAAAAGACAAGATTTAAAATAGCTGGATTACCAAAAGCTCAAGGGTTATACAACCCTTCTAATGAGCACGATGCCTGTGGCGTTGGTATGGTCTTAGATATTAAAAATAGACCTTCTTTTGATATTGTTGAAAAAGGCTTGGCTATGCTTTGTAATCTTGAGCATAGAGGTGCTGTTGGAGCAGATCCAAAAGCTGGTGATGGCTCAGGTCTATTAATTCAAATTCCTCATAAATTTTTAGCAAAAAAAGTTGCAAAAAATTTCTCTCTGCCGAAGCCTGGTGACTATGCCGTCGGTGTAATGTTCATACCTGACGATAAAAATGACGAGAAGAAAATTAAAAAATTAGTTGAAGATGTTTGCACCAGAGAAGGAATTAAAATCTTGGGTTGGAGACTCTGCCCAACCTATACAAAAGAATTAGGTTGGTCTGTCTTACCTTCAACGCCTATCGTTTATCAATTATTCCTTGAAAAACCAGACAATGAAAAATCTCAAGATGATTTTGAGAGAGAACTCTACATCTTGAGACGATGCATTGAAAAAGCAGTTCTAGATATATCGGATAAAGTTAAAGAAGGATTTTATATACCATCATTTTCATCAAGAACAATTTTATACAAAGGAATGGTTCTTGCTGACCAAGTTGGTGGTCTTGGAGATAAATTGGGATTTTATGAGGATTTAACGGATAAAAATATAGAGTCTTCTTTTGCTCTAATCCATCAAAGATTTTCAACAAATACATTCCCGACATGGAGTTTGTCTCAGCCCTTTAGAATGCTGTGCCATAACGGAGAAATTAATACCGTTAGAGGCAATATCAATTGGATGAATGCTCGACAAAAAAATTTAGCATCACCGGCTTTTTCTGAAAAGGATCTTGATAAAATCTGGCCAATAATAGAAGAAGGACAATCAGATACCGCTTCATTTGATAATGCATTAGAACTTCTGGTTCAAGGAGGATATTCAATAGCTGAAGCAATGTTAATAATGGTACCAGAGGCATGGCAGAATAATGAGATCATGGATCGAAAATTAAAAAGTTTTTATGAGTATCATGCGCCCATTATGGAACCCTGGGATGGCCCAGCTAATATTGCCTTCACTGATGGTAAGCAGATTGGTGCATTATTGGATAGAAATGGTTTAAGGCCTGCCAGATATTTAATTACTGAAGATGATAAGGTAATTTTTGCCTCTGAAATGGGTTTAATTCCTGTCGATGAGTCAAAGGTAAGGTCTAAGTGGAGACTTGAACCTGGAAAAATGCTTCTTATAGATTTAGAAAAAGGAGTTATGGTTGATGACCAAGAAATAAAAAATTTTGTTGCTAACAAAAGACCATGGAATAAACTTTTAGAGTTAAATCAAATCAATATTAATGACATACCTTTATCAACTGAAGGTTTTAAAAGTGATTTCTCTGTTAAAGATCTTCAAAAAGCCTTTGGTTATACTCAAGAGGATGAAAAGTTTCTTTTAAATCCAATGATTTTAAATGGTATGGAAGCAACTGGTTCCATGGGAACAGATACTCCTATAGCTCCATTATCACTTAAAAATAAACCAATGTTTACATATTTTAAACAAAAGTTTGCTCAAGTCACTAACCCACCTATTGACCCCATTAGAGAAGAAATGGTTATGTCAGTTAATAATTATATTGGTCCTAGACCAAACGTTTTAAATTTAAATCAGGAGGAAGTTTCAAAATTTATTAAAATTGATACCCCAATTTTAAACGAAGAAGAAGGAAATAAGATAAGAAGTCTATCAAAGGAAAATAATTCATTTATTTCATCAACAGTAATAGATATTACCTTTGAATTTGATAATGATAATATTAAGGATGTACTAAAAAAAGTTTGCAAAAAAGCTGAGGATGAAATTAATAATGGGAAAACGATTATCATTCTCTCAGATAAATTTATTTCAGAAAAAAGAATTCCAATTCCTTCTCTCCTTGTTACATCAAAAGTTCATCAACATTTAATTGATAAAGGATTAAGAACTTCTGCTGGATTAGTCATTGAAACTGGAGAAGCAAGGGAAGTACACCATTTTTGTTGTTTAGCTGGATATGGTGCTGATGCAATTCATCCATGGCTTGCCCATCAAGTTGTAAAAGAATTGGCTGAAGAAAATAATAAAGAAAAGGCAGTTGAAAATTATATTAAAGCTCTAGGCAAAGGTATTAAAAAAGTTATGTCCAAAATGGGAATTTGTACATACCAGTCATATTGCGGTGCGCAAATATTTGATGCAATTGGTTTATCATCTGAGTTCATTGATGAATTTTTTACAGGAACTTCAAGTTTAGTTGAAGGACTTGGTATTGCTGAGATTGAAGAAGAAACAAAGTCTAGACATAAAGATGCATTTACAAAAACTCCTGGCTTAGAAAACTTACTTGATGTTGGGGGAGAGTATGCGGTTCGTTTAAGAGGTGAAAGACATTCCTGGGAGAGTGATACTGTAAGAGATCTTCAACATGCGGTTCGTTCAAATAATGGAGATACTTATCAAAAATATGCCGACACTATGAATATTCAGAATGAAAAATTAATGACTTTACGGGGACTCTTTAAAATTAAAAATGCTGAAGATATTGCCAGAAAGTCAATACCAATTGAAGAGGTAGAGGAAGCGAAAGAAATTGTTAAACGCTTCGCAACCGGTGCAATGTCATTTGGGTCAATTAGCAGAGAGGCTCACACCACTCTTGCAATAGCGATGAACAGAATTGGTGGTCGTTCAAATACAGGTGAAGGTG
>MDTA01084439.1_pt1 | contig 10199 bp, 9 predicted proteins | sample 811151 | NCBI WGS metagenome assembly MDTA01 (sample SAMN05326648, study PRJNA326480) | marine metagenome | isolation source: seawater | place: Indian Ocean: South | collected 2010 | reverse complement strand
TTGAGCTCCTGTTGTTAATAAACTGAATTTTACAATAAAATTTACAAAGATAAAATATAATAAATTCTTAACTCAGTTTGTTTTCAGATTGTATCAATTTAAAATATCATTTATAAAATTTAAAATATCTAAAATTGTTAAAAGACCATCTAAGTTACTATCACCTTGACATATGCTATCACCATTTATATTTCCATTAACGACTATATTCACCATTGTGTATATGTCATTTACATTTAATATGCTATCTCCATCGAAATCTCCTGAACCACATATGGAAAATCTAAAATTAAATAGTCCTCCTAACTTATTTCCAATAATTAGATTATTTATAAATGGTGTAGATTGATTTGATGTAATTTTTAAGTTATTTCCTATGATTGGAAAAGGAAATTCTTCATTTATTGTAAAATTGCAAAATTCGTTATCTCCTACATTTTCATACAAATAAATACCACTATATTCTGAACCAATTAATATATCAAAGTCATTGTCGTTATCAAAATCAATAAAATTTGGTGATAATTTTCCATTAACTGAAATATTAAAAAAGTTATTATTTTCTAATGCAAAATTATGATTATTTGCAGAGCCAATATTTTTGTAATAAATAAGGTTTCCTAGAGAATTACCAATAAATAAATCATAATCACTATCATTATCAATATCAATAAATGCGGGTACAGAATTGTATCCCACATCAATATCTAAAAAATTAACAAAATCATTAAACTGATGCTGAAAAGAGTTACCAATATTTTCCGCAAAAAAAACCTTACCATAAGTTTCCCCTACGAATATATCTAAATCTCCATCATTATCAATGTCCACGAATGTCGGTGTTAAATCTTTTCCAATTAAATTACCTAAAAAGTTTTCATCAATAATATGATATTCGGGGTTTTTATTTGTACCTCTATTCTCTAAATATTTCAAGCGCCCATTCCAAGGAAAGGATGTAGTTTGAAATGAATTCCCAATTATTAAATCATCATCTCCATCATTATCAATATCTACCAATACAGGACTGGAATTATCATTAAAATCCAAACAATTTAAAAAGTTTCGTGTTTTTTCAATAAAAGTGATGTTCGAGGCATTGCCAATATTCTCAAAATGATAAAAATTATTTATAGTTTGGAATCCATAGGTACCACCTAATACTGTGACAAATAAATCCATATCACCATCATTATCAATATCAGAGAAAGATGGCATGTTTTGACCAGATGTTTCAATTGTATATGGTGATTCAGGGAAATTGTTTACAATATTTTCAAGATTCATATGAGGTTCTGAATTATTACCAATATTCCAGACGACATATAAACTTTGTTGGAAATAATCACCCCATGTTAGATCTAAGTCTCCATCACTATCTAAATCAATAAAACTTATAGCACTTGCACCGTGTCTATTTATACTGATTGATTGACCAATTATAGTGATGTCCTGCCAATGATTTGATCTAAATACAAAAACAGGGATATTATTTTCTAATCCTAAATTTTCGTAAAAACTCAACGTTCCGTTCACACTACCTGTAAAAAAATCTAGATCACCATCGTTATCAATATCTGCAAATGTGGGAGTAACAACCGCTTCGCTCGTAACAAATTGATTTAAATTTGTTGTCAATTCTAAAGCCTCTATTTGCAAAATATTATTATAATTTTCGTAATATGTCAAATGAGTTGGATTTTGTATTGATTGAGTTATGAGCTCAGGCATGTTGTCATTATCAAAATCACCAAAGAAGAACCATGAAGCACAATTTAACTCTTGAAAAAATGGATCAACAAGAGTGCACGAACCTCCATTAGAATTATTACACATATTGAAATACTTTAATTTTCCATCTTCATCTAAAAGAAATAATTCATCAAATCCATCATTATTCCAATCAACCCATTGAATTTTTGGTTTATTATAACCACCACTGAATGGATTCTCAGAATAAAAATTCTCACCGGTGATGTTAGCAGAAAAAGTCAATAATTCAATATTTGAAGAGATTGCTATTGATATTAGTGATAAAAAATTAATTAATAAAATAAATATTTTTTTCAATTTCATCAATCGTATAAATGGGAATATTTTGTTTCAATTCGGGTAATTCATCAAAAATAAATGGTTTTATTGGTCTAAAATTAAATTTTGCTTTAACCCAAATGGAAGTTATGTTTTCCGTTAATTCAATTTGATAATTAGAATATCTGACTGCTAATCCAGGTAATGAATAATTTATAATTTCATCAGCCATTAAAGCATCTTGCGTTGTATCACCATTTTCCTTCAATAAAAATGATGTAAAATAGACTAAATCGCTATCATAATAATTCAATAATTGTATGTTACTGTTTAAAACACCATTTGTATACAATAAATCTCCATTTTCATTATTCTCCCTAATTTCAATTGAAATCCAGCATTCTCTGTTAAAAGAAGTTCCAGATGGTAAATGATGTCCATTTAAACTTTCAATTTTTATAGGAATGTCAATAAGACTATTAAAATATATAGAATCTGACAATACTTCTATTTGTGAAGAAAACGAAATTTTGGCAGCAGTTTTAAGTAATTCTGACACAATATTATATAATGGTTCTTCTTCTGGTAACTTTTCATAACTCAAATCGACACCGGCAAAATAATGCTCATGAGTACCGTCTTCTTTTTTCGGCATATGACAATGCTGACAAGAAAATGAACCAGACATAGCCATGCTTGGTATCCTACTCCACTCAGTATATGTAATTTCAGTCTCTAGTTGTTCATGCCTTAAATCGTGACATGGTAGACATGATTCTGATTGCTTAAATATTGGGTTAAATTTAGAATCATGGTAATTATTTTCATTAGGATTCTCGTTAGAACCATATTTGACACCCTCTCCAGGATTAAGAAATAATTTACTTGTCACAATTTGGTGTGGCAATGCTATTGTAGGTGTTGAATTTCTAGTCATAGTATGACAAACATCGCAAGATATTCCTTTGTGCGATGTATTATTAATTTCATAATCATTTGTGATAATTGAAATTGGATCATGACATTGATCGCAAAAATTCTCTATATCGTCTCCGTGGTCATTGACTGCATCTGCCAAACGTTTATGATAAAATATACTTGAATTACTTTTTGCATGAGATGAAATATTCCATTCATTATAATGATTGGGATGACATTTAGCACAATCTTCAGAGTTTTGAAAGTCTGATGAAGAAATTTCTGAAGATAATACATATCCATTATCGTCTAACTCGTATGACTTGAAAGGAAATTCGTCAATATAAGATGTTTCATTGACTGAATTATTATTACAATTTAATGTTAAAAAGAATAATAAATAATATAAATGAATAAATTTAATTTTCCTTAATTCAGGTCCTATCATACAATAATATATGTATATTCATTATATAATTAAATAATAAGATTGTAAATTGTTTATAAAATTTAAAAAATTTTAAATTTATGATTTATTCGATTTTATCATAGATAAAATCATGTATAGTTTTAAAATAGTTGATTCCAAGTTGCTGAATTATATTATTATGATGTGCATTTTCAATCCATCTACAAAACTTTATTTTTGACTGAGAATTATCATATAATTCTTTTCCCTCGTTAAAATGTATAATTTGGTCATTCTTTGCATGAATTACTAAAATGGGTCCAGAATACTTTTTTATTTTATCAATATGATTTAAGGCTTTCTCTGGATTAATCTCAAGTTGATCGGGGTTCACTCCAAAAAGTTTGAATAATGGTCTAATATGAGCAAATCCTGACTCAATTATCATACCATTTATATATTTTTCAAAATGATTTGATATTTCCAAAACAGATGCACTTCCTAAAGATCTACCCATTGTAAAAATAGGTCCTGTATATCCCTTGAGAACTAGTCTATCATATATATTTTCAAAAATTTTTACTGAGTCTGAGATCATCGTCGAAAATGAGGGTTGACCATCTGAGAAACCATAACCTCGATAGTCAACAGGAATAAAATTTATCCCAAATTTATTATAAATTTTAGCAAATTCGTCATATTCAGAAACAAGCTCTGCATTTCCATGAAAATAAATTAAATTAGGATTCTTTAAGTTATTCAAGTGAAGCCTACAGCCAACATTTATACTATCAGTTACTTTTATCAATAGGTTTTTGGGATTTTCTTTTTCTTGATCAGAATCTCTTCTTGGATGAAATAGAAGCTTACTAATAATGGGATGATCTAATTTTTTAATTTCTTTCATTTTTTAATTATCAAATGTGTGTCAGATTTTATTGAAAGTGATTATATTTTTTTAAATTATTTTTCTAAACAACAAAATTAAAGATTTATATTAATACTTTTAAAAATTAATTTTTATAAACAAAGAATAGATTTTTAAAAAAAGGAATGAACGTAAAAATCCACTGACTCCAATAACTGGAGCAAGTGGATTTTTAATATTTTAAATTAAAACTAAGTGGTTATTTAGTTTGTAATTCTTTCATTTTTTCTGCCAATAATTGATCAAACATAGATTCTAAATGGTCTCTCTTCACTTTCCAAGTACCACCAAATTTTATTGCAGGAATTTTGCCTCTTTGAACCAGACGATAAACAGTTTGTTCTTTCATGTTTAAATAATCAGCAACTTCTTTTATTCCAATGATGTTTGTATTCATAATATAATATCCTAATAGTCAGTCGAATTATATTGGGAATGACTTAATAATTGTCATTCCCAAATAATTCTTTATTGTATCAATTATCTCAATAAGCCTAAAACCATTTGAGGAGCAGCATTTGCTTGAGAAAACGACGAAACAGATGTTTGCTGCAAAATTTGCAACTTCATCATACTCATCTGCTCTTTAGCAAAATCAGCATCTTCAACACGACTTCTTGTAGCCTCAGTGTTAGAAATAGCTAATGATAACGATTCTTCTTTTGAAGATAGCCTTGCATTGAAATCACCAACATTTTGTATTGATTTAGACAATGATTTAATAGCAGAATCTAAAGTGTCAATAGCATGCACCGCACCAGCTCCAGCAACATTATTATCTGCATCAGCAACATTCCCTACAGTTGCTAAAGAAAGTCCACTTATATTTACATTATCCTCACCAACTGAAGCGCTCACTGATGACCCAAAATCTACCTCAAGTCTGTCACCACTTCCTTCACCAACTTGGAATGTTATACTTGAAGCAGCTGCAGTAAACATTTCATTACCATTAAAAAGTGTATCACCTGCTATATCGTTAAACTCTTCTCTCAAAGCGTTAAACTGATCATGTATAGCTTGTCTTTGTTCATTACTCCATGAACCATCAGCTGCTTGAGTAGCCTTTTCCTTCATGGTTTGCAGTATTGACATTTGAGATTGGAAGCCTCCTTCAGCTATATTGAGAACATTTTTAGCTGTTCCAACATTTTCTAGGCCTTGACTTAACCCTCTTACTCTACTTTCAAGATGCTTCGATAAAGCATAACCTGAAGTATCATCTTCTGCAGAGTTTATTCTTTTACCTGTTGATAATCTTGATTGTATCTGACCAATTTGACCATTAACTTTCTTTAGATTACCCCAAGCTTCTTGTGCGTGGAAATTTGCTCCAACGCGCGTAACATCACCAAACATTGATATTACCTCCTTGTTTTGTTTTGGCATCCGTGCCGTTTTTCAAATAACCTGAAATCAATATGATTGATTTTCATCTCATACCATATAACGATATGAACTTATTTTAATTATCGACCCTAACAGATACGATAAAACCTATAAAGTTAATTGGATTAAATCATATTTATTAAAATTTAATAAATAAAACTAGTGAATATAATTATTTATAATTTTTGTATAAAAATAAATAAAATATATGAGGTAATTATTGCCTATCTGTTTTTTTGAAGTTATTTGAATAATTTATCAAGATTACTGAAACCACTGCTATAAAACATCCCATCAGAGAAATAATATCTGGAATTTCATCCAATATAACCATACTAAATAATATTGCGCTAAGTGGTACTAAAAATGAAAATGAGCTTGCTCGAAGTGCTCCTAATTTTTCAGTTGCATAAAAATAAGATACCGTACCAAAGGCTAGGCCACCAATTGTTACCGACAAAAAGTGAATCCAAAATCTTAAATCAGATTCAAAGATTTTAATATTTAATGACTGAGGGTGAAAAAATAATATTATTAGTGAGCATAAAATCAATAGAACAATACTATAAATGATATTGGATATTTTCTTGGTTATATTTTGTGTAAGAATAGTTAAAATTGACCAGGATAAAGCTCCAAAAATAAAGTAAATATTTCCACTTCTTATTAATTGCTCAATGTTTAATTTCCAAATTTGTAAAATAATTAAACCACTAAATATTCCCAAAAAAATACCTATTTTTGTTTTTAGATTAATTTTCTTTTTATAAAAAAATCCAGTAAATATAGTTGTAAATATTGGCATTAGTGAAGTGACTATAACAGCTCCTAAACCAGCATATCCAAGCTGGGTACCTTTAAAATAACAAAAATTATAAAAACATAAAAAAATGGCTGAAATTACAATTTTAAAAAATTCTGATTGTATTTTTTTTAATTCTAAATTATAAAAATATAAAAATGGACTTAGAATGATACTAGCAAAGAAAAATCTCCAAAACATTAATTCTAATGGAGAAAAATATTCTCCTAAAATTTTTGCATTGGTCCAAGATAAACCCCAAAACATCATTGCAAAAAATAATAATATATTAAATTTTAATTTAATTGTTCCAAACAACTTTTCTTTTTAAAAAAAAAGCCCCGAGTGATATCGAGGCTTTTTTATTATTAATACATGAATGGTTTAGTACATACCACCCATACCACCCATGCCACCCATATCTCCACCTGGCATAGCTGGAGCAGCTTTTTCTTCCTCTGGTTTGTCATATACAACTGCTTCAGTTGTTAACATCAAACTAGAGACACTAGCTGCATTTTCAACTGCAGTTCGAGTTACTAGAGTAGGGTCAATGATACCTGTTTTTACCATATCTGTATAGTCCTCTTTTCTTGCATCAAATCCGTAATTTTTATTTTTATTACTCAGGATTTTTGCCAAGACAACAGGAGCTTCTAAACCTGCATTAGATAAAATCTGTCTAACAGGTGCTTCTAAAGACTTTCTCACAATCTCAACACCTAATGCAATATCATTATCCATTCCCTTCGAAGATACAACCTCAGTAGCTCTTAATAAAGCAACACCTCCACCAGGCACAATACCTTCTTTCACAGCAGCACGCGTAGCATGTAAAGCATCTTCGACTCTGGCTTTCTTCTCTTTCATTTCTACTTCGGTAGCAGCACCTATATTGATGACTGCAACACCTCCAGACAATTTTGCTAATCTCTCTTGTAACTTCTCTCGATCATAATCTGATGATGTTTTTTCGATTTGTGCTTTAATTTCATTTACTCTAGCTAAGACAGCATCAGTATCACCTTTTCCTTCAACAATGGTAGAATTATCTTTGTCTACAGTAACTGTTCTAGCTGTTCCTAAATATTCTAAGGTTGCATTTTCTAATTTATAACCCTGTTCTTCAGAAATTACAGTACCACCTGTCAGTATGGCTATATCTTGCAACATAGCTTTTCTTCTATCTCCAAACCCTGGAGCTTTTACTGCACAAACCTTTAAAGATCCTCTGATTTTATTTACAACTAATGTAGCTAACGCTTCACCATCTACATCTTCAGCAATGATAAGTAAAGGTCTTCCTGTTTGACTTGCTTTTTCTAAAATAGGTAACAGGTCTTTCATAACAGATATTTTTTTCTCATGAATTAATATTAATGGATTTTCTAATTCTGCTTCCATTGCTTCTGCATCAGTTACAAAATATGGTGATAAATATCCTCTGTCAAATTGCATTCCTTCAACAGTTTCAAGATATGTTTCAGCAGTTTTTGCTTCTTCTACAGTTATGACACCTTCATTTCCAACTTTGTCCATAGCATCTGCTATCAAATCTCCAATTTCTTTATCATTGTTAGCTGAGATAGTACCCACTTGAGCTATTTCACTCTTTCCTGATACTTCCTTGCTGATTCCTTTAAGATATTCAGTAACTTGCTTAACAGCTGTATCAATTCCTCTTTTCAAATCCATTGGATTTGCGCCTGCTGTTACGTTTCTCAAGCCCTCTGTTATTACTGCTTGAGCAAGGACAGTAGCAGTAGTAGTACCATCACCTGCAATATCAGAAGTTTTAGATGCAACTTCTTTAACCATTTGAGCGCCCATATTTTCAATAGCATTATCCAACTCGATTTCTTTCGCTACTGAAACACCATCTTTAGTAATTGTCGGTGCACCAAATTTTTTATCTAAAATCACGTTACGTCCTTTAGGACCTAAAGTAACTTTCACTGCGTTTGCTAGTTTATCTACACCATCTTTTAGTGTAGATCTTGCTTCCATATCATATTCTATTAATTTTGCCATTTTTATACTCCTTTAAATTATGCAAGTACGGCTAAAATATCATTCTCACGCATGATGAGTACATCCTCACCATCTACAGAAATTTCTGTTCCAGAATATTTTCCGTAAAGAACTTTATCACCAGTTTTCAAAGTCATTTTTACCAAGTTTCCATTTTCTGACGCCTTTCCAGGGCCAACAGCGAGAACTTCACCTTGTTGTGGTTTTTCTTTTGCTGTATCAGGTAAGATAATTCCACCTTTACTCATTTCCTCTGCTTCTGCTGCTCTCACTATGACGCGATCAGCTAAAGGTTTTACTTTCATTTATTCTCCATTTTAATGTTTTGAATTAAAAAATATAGTTAAAGTATTACTAACAAAGTTTATGCCGGTTTTTTTACTATGTCTAAATGGCAGATTTGTACTGTATAATTAAATATATCAGCTTTTAAATATCTTCATATTTTCAGGATCAAGACAGTAAGTCTGTAATGAAGTATTTACAAAATTTTCTAAATTTTATTAATTTTTAATTTATCATTCAATGCTTTAACAAGGAATATAGCCTTTTCTTTGTCTTTGTTAAAATAATCTTTATCAGGAATTTGCTTGGCATATTTTGATAAATCAGCACGATTTAATAATTCATTCATATCATTTTCAATTTGTTCTTCCAATAACTTTTTCTCTTTGAAAAATCTAAGAATTTCATCAGTTGTCATCTCTAAAGCTTTAAAATAAAACTCTTTTGCAAGATAATCCCTAAAAATAAGTGTAAGTTGAACATAATATTTTTCTGTACTTCCCCAGTCAATGGGATATTGTATTTCTAAATCATTTAACTTATCTAATGTCTTTAAATAAATTGGCTTTGAATATTTAATTCTTTTAAATTTCTTTTTCTTCGATTTTTGTCGTTTCCTCCAAATAATAATTGAAAATATTAATGAAGAAAATATGAGTAAGTAGATTAAAAATTTTTCAAATCTGGAAAGTATTTCTAATTCTCTCATACCTTTAATATCTCTCATTGAAAGATTCGGCTGATCAATGTGACTATTAACAAAAGTAACTAAAGTATCAGTGTTAAGCGTAAATTTTACTTTATTATTTTCCATAATTTGAATCGGAATACTAGGAATAATAACTTCACCGGTCTGCCAAAATGTAATTTCATATTCGACATAATTTTCACCAATTAATTTATTACCTGTAGAAAAGGACTCCGTGTCGGAAATAATATCAGAAAAGACCGCAAATTGATTAGGCAATAGATCCAATTCAATTATATAATTAATTAAATCGCCTATGAATACAGAATCTTGCCTGATATAATAATTGTTAATACTTTGAGAATATGTGTAAGAAACAAGGAGTATTAATAAAATCTGTCTCATTTATCTTCTAGATGTTCTTTGATTAAAAAAATCTACTAGTGGTTCAATATAACTGTGTTTAGTATTTATCTGAACTAAATCAATTCGATTTTTTTTAAAAAATTGTTTTTGGGCATCATCCTTAGCAAGAAAATTGTCTTTCATCTCTTTTATATATTTTTTATTTGATGTGTCAACCCAAAATGTTTTTCCAGACTCAACATCATGCATTTTAATCAGTCCAAGATCAGGAATAATTATTTCTGACGGATCTAAAATTTGCATACAAATTAAATCATGTTTTTGATTCAATAATTTTAACGATGTCTCGTAA
>MDTA01111245.1_pt1 | contig 10200 bp, 8 predicted proteins | sample 811151 | NCBI WGS metagenome assembly MDTA01 (sample SAMN05326648, study PRJNA326480) | marine metagenome | isolation source: seawater | place: Indian Ocean: South | collected 2010 | reverse complement strand
CCAACGTGGACGACCTGCTGATCGTCATCGGCAACTGGAACGCCACCTGTCCCTGATCTTCAGGATCGCTGGCAGGTCGGACACGCAAAGGTGCTGCGCCCCTGCTGCGTGAACACCCGGATCCCCCCGTCGCACCCGTTCCGTCGGCAGCGCAATCCATCACGTCCGTACACCCGGAACGAACTCGGATACGCCCCGGCTGCGCCGTCCGGAGCGGCGAAGTCGCGCAGCGTCGAGCCTCCCGCCGCAATGGCCCGCTCGAGGATCGACTTGATCGCCGGGGCGAGTCGACGGCAGCGCGGCGTGGGGCGACCGGTGCGGGTGGCCAGCGAACCCGCGGGCACGCGGGGCGAGATGCGGGCCCGGTGCAGCGCTTCGCAGGCGTAGATGTTTCCCACGCCCGCCACGAGATGCTGATTCAGCAGGGCCGCCTTGATGCTGCAGCGTCGTCCCCGCAGCGACTCCGCCAGCACCGCCGCATCGAAGTCCTCGGCGACCGGCTCCGGGCCGAGGCGTCCGATGACGGGATGCGACGGCAGCGCGTCCGTGCGTACCAGCTCCATGCTGCCGAAGCGTCGGGGATCGTTGTAGACCAGGGTCCGGCCGTCGGCCAGCACGAACAGGACGTGATCGTGCGCGGCCGGTCGCTCCACCGCACCGTCGTGCACGGTGAAGGTGCCGGTCATCCCCAGATGCACGATGAGGGTCTCGGCCCGATCGCCGTGGAGCAGCAGGTACTTGCCCCGTCGGGCGAAGCACGTGATGGCCGCACCGGCGAGCCGGTGCTCCAGATCCTTCTGGAACGGCCATCGCAACCCGCGGGACCGGAGTCGGACCCGACGCAGGACGGCCCCGGGCAGCTGCTGCTCGAGTGAACGACGTACGGTCTCGACTTCGGGGAGTTCCGGCATGGAACCTCGCAGTCTACCGACTGCGGAAACGCCATCGAGTAGACTGACCGGCGACTTACAACCAACCACCAAGGAGACGTCATGAACGACCAGGACCGTATCGTCGCATTGGAATCGAAGATCCGCCGCCAGGGATTCGCCCTCGCCGGCATGGGAATCGGACTCGCCCTCGCGGTGGTCATGGGCATGGCCCAGCAGGCTCCGAAGGAGATGACCCTCGAAGCCCTGACCATCACCAAGGACGGCACGCCCCGCATCATGCTGGGCACCAACCCGGAGGACGGCGGCGTCGGCATGGCCTTCATGGATCTCGCGGGCAAGGCACGGGTCGCCATCGGCACCGACGCGGCCGGAGACGGCGGCATGGCCGTCATGGACAAGAACGAGTCGCCGAACATCGTCATGGGATCGAGCAAGGACGGCGCCGGCATCATGCTGATCGGAGCCAGCCTGACGGAGATTCCCACTCCCGCCGCTCCCGCCGCTCCCGAGCGGAAGTAGTCCGTTCGTACCGCGGAAACGCGATGGATCGTCGGCACCGGTGAGGTGCGGGTGCCGATGGAATCCACTCTTCACCACTCCACTCTCGCTTCGCCTCGGCGACATCAAGGTGGACGGACCGTCCTGATGGATTCCCCGATGCTCCCCCCGGACACCGACGCATGAAGCTCCACTGGTGCGAACTCCCGCAGGGCAACTTCGGAGACGATCTGAATCCGTGGCTGTGGCCGCGACTGCTGCCGGACCTCGCCGACGCGGAGGGGCCGGAGTTCGTCGGCATCGGAACGCTCCTGCACCGGCGACTGGAACGTGAATCGGTGGACCGGGTCGTGTTCTCGACCGGAGCCGGGTACTCGCGTGCCCCGCGTCTCTCGGACCGGAATCGGTTCTACGCCGTCCGGGGGCCGTTGACGGCCCGCGCCTGTCGACTGGAGCCGGACCGGGCCGTGACCGACGGAGCCGCGTTACTGCGCCTCGCCGGTCTCACGGGCGATCCGTCGGGCCCCACCGGCTTCATGGCGAACCATCGCACCCTCGGCGGGGCCGATTGGAAGCAGGCGGCCGAGTCGGCCGGACTCCACTGGATCAGCCCCCGGCGATCCGTCGAGGACGTCTGCTCGGAGCTGTCACGGTGCAGCCTGCTGGTGACCGATGCCCTGCACGGTGCGATCGCCGCCGACACGCTGCGGGTGCCCTGGATCCCGCTGCACACCTACTCGTTCATCCTTCAGTTCAAGTGGCGGGACTGGTCCGCCTCCCTCGACCTGCCGCACGACCCGGTCCGCATGCCGCTGGTGTGGCAGGGACCGCTGCCTGCGGACCATCGCATCAAGCACGCAATGCAGCGCAGCATCGCCGCGATCGGTCTCGGAGCGGAGCATTGGGCCCGCAAACCGCTGGTGCGAAGCGACGACCGGGGAACCGAACGACTGGCCGCCGCCCTGGAACGGGCCGCGCGGGAGCGCCCCCGACTGAGCGGGACCGACGTGCTGGATGAGCGGGTGGACCGGCTGATGAAACGTCTGACGGAACTCGCACGCGACTGCGGACTGGGTGCGCCGGAATTCGATTCGATTCCCCGGGACCTCGCGTCGCACGCTTGAAGATTGGTCGAACGGACTGCGCGCCCCATCGCTCTCAAACCGCGCAAAGCGACGTTACTTCGAAGAAGAATCGGTGAAACGCAGTGCATCCGTGCGCCGGTCGAATCGTATGTTCAGACAGATGAACATGATTCCCCACCTACCGTTTCTCGTTGCAGCATTTCTTGCTGCGTCCTCGCTCGGTTCGACGGTCGACTACATCGACAACGGACGCGGACCGGTCCCCCTCCACATCCCGTCGGACTACGACGGTTCGGAGCCCCTGCCGCTGATCGTCGCCCTCCACGGCTACAACGACCCCGGGGTCGACGGCTACTTCGACTTCGTACCGCAGGTCGACCAACGCCGGTTCCTGTACTGCGCGCCGGAGGGCACGGTCGACGCCTTCGGGAACTTCTTCTGGAACGGAACGGATGCCTGCTGCAACTTCCTGGGCAGCGGGGTCGACGACTCCGGATACCTCCGGCAGCTGGTGGAGCTGATCCAGGCCCAGTACGCCGTCGACGACCGGAGCATCCACTTCACCGGCATCTCCAACGGCGGATTCATGTCGTACCGGATGGCGTGCGACCACGCCGACCTGATCGCCTCGATCGTGCCCCTCGCGGGCACGACCTACGGGGACGCCTCCGACTGCACGCCGCAGGAACCCGTCCACGTGCTGCACATCCACGGCACGGCGGACTCGACGATCCGCTACGACGGCGGGTGCATCGTGTTCAACTGCTACCCCGGCGCCGAGGAGTCGGTCTCCATGTGGACCGACTACAACGGATGCGACTTCGTTCCCACCGACGGCGGCCCCGCCTTCAACCTCGATTGGAGCGTCGGAGGCAACGAGACCAGCAGCACCATCTACGAGCAGGCCTGCGCGGACGGCGTCACCGTCGAGCTGTGGGAGATGGCCGGTTCGGAACACGTTCCCAACTTCCGTCGCGGCGGCGATCCCCGACTGGACAATCTGTATGCGAATCGGGTCATCGACTGGATGCTGGCCCATCGCAAGCCCGGCGGCGGCGTGTCGTGCCCGGCCGATCTCGACCGCAACGGCACGGTGGACATCGACGACCTCCTCTCGGTCCTCATCGCCTGGGGAAGTGGCGATGCCACCGGCGACGTCGATGCCGACGGCCTGGTCGGAGGCGACGATCTGCTGCTGCTGGTCGGATCCTGGGGCGCGTGCCGCTGATGCCCAGCGTCTGGTAACCATGCCCGCGGGCCGGTCCGGGCCGATCATTTCTCCATTGGCCCAGATGGGACTGGCATGTCGATTGGGCGGTCCTATGCTGGAGGGATGAAACGCATCTCCACGCTGTGCCTGTGTCTGGTCGCCTCCTCCGCCGCGGCCGACAACATCGACTTTCCGCACGACGGCCTGACCCGGCAGTACCGGCTCCACATTCCCGCGGACGCGCCCGACAACGCCCCGCTGGTGCTCGCGCTGCACGGCTACAGCGGCAACAACAACGAGATGATGAACAACTACGACTGGACCGAGCTGGCCGACGAGCGGGGATTCGTCGTCGCGTTCCCCAACGGCACCCGTGACATGTGGAACAACCGGTTCTGGGACGTCGACTACGCATTCCACGGCGGCTACGACATCGACGACGACGGCTTCCTCTCCGCTCTGGCCGTCCATCTGCAGACGGAGTACGGCCTGGATCCGGACCGCACCTTCGTGACGGGATTCTCCAACGGAGCCGAGATGTGCTTCCAGCTGGCGTGCCGCGAATCGGAGACCTTTGCGGCCTTCGCACCGGTGATCGGCATGATGCTGGATCCGCTGTTCAACAACTGCGAACCCGACGTCCTGCGTCCGATCCTGTCCATGAACGGCACCGCCGACAACGTGACCCTGTTCGCCGGCGACATGAACAACACCGGCGGCTGGGGCGCCTACCACTCCATCCCCGACACCATGGCCCTGTGGGCGAACATCCTGGGGACGACCGGTTTCGTCCGCACGCTGCTGCCCGACACCGACCCCTCCGACGGCAGCACGGTGCGGCTGGACGTGTACAGCGCTCCCCAGAGCGGACCGGAACTCTGGTACTACCTCATCGTCGGCGGCGGCCACGACTGGCCCGGCCAGTCGGGCAACATGGACATCAACGCCACGGTGGAGGCCTGGAACTTCTTCGACCGCCACGCCGGCGGCCCCTGCACTCCCGGCGATCTGGACGGCGACGCGTCGGTCGGCGTCGGCGATCTGCTGCTGGTCATCTCCGAATGGAACGCACCCTACGGGGTCGACGATCTGCTGACGGTGATCGGCGACTGGGGTTCGGCCTGCGTGGCCCGCGGCGGCTGCTGCCTGCCCGACGGATCGTGCCGCTACACCGACGACGAGGACTGCGCCGAGCTGGGCGGCTCGTGGCGCGGGGACGGAACCTCCTGCGTCTCCTCCGGCTGCCCCGAACTCGGAGCGTGCTGCCGGGACGACGGGACGTGCAGCGTCCTGCTTTCCGATCTGTGCAGTGCATCGGGCGGCTCGTTCCGCGGCCCCGGCACCGACTGCTCGCAGGTGGACTGCAGCCTGACGTTCAACGACGAATGCGTCGATGCCCTGCCCGCGGGCGACGGCACGACCCCGTTCACCACCGACGAGGCGTCCGACAGTCCGGACCTCTTCGATGATTCGCAGTGCGGTGGTTCCTACCTGGGAGTCATGCACGCGGACGTCTGGTTCCGCTACGAATCGACGTGCAACGGCACCTTGACCGTCAGCACCTGCGACAACGCTTCGTTCGACACCGATCTGGTCGTGTACCGGGGTGCCTGCGGGAATCTCGTGCAGCTCGCCTGCAACGGCGACGACGACGACTGCGGCGGCTTCACCTCGCGGGTCCAGCTGGCCGTCACGGCGGAGACGTCGTACCTGATCCGGATCGGCGGCTGGGAAGCGGGCGAACGCGGCACCGGCACGCTGCTGATCGAGTGCGACGGCGCACCGTAGATCGATTCCGCTCCCCCGCTTCGGGCCGTCGCTCACTCCGCCGCGACGTCCTCGGGTGACGGCGTGGGGCGCGCCGTCTGGGCCGCCACCATGTCCCGGTACCAGTCGCTGGCCGCGAGGAGTTCCTCGTGGGTCCCCTGGGCGATGCACCGACCCTGCTCGAGCACCACGATGCGGTCCGCGTGGCGGATCGTCGACAACCGGTGCGCGATGGCGAAGGTCGTGCGTCCGTGCAGCAGCCGGTCGATCGACGACTGGATGAGACGTTCGCTGTGGGTGTCGAGATTGCTGGTCGCCTCGTCGAGGATCAGGATGCGCGGGTCGGCGAGGATCGCACGCGCGATGGCGATCCGCTGTCGCTGCCCTCCCGACAGCCGCACCCCGCGTTCGCCGATGAGGGTGTCGAACCCGTCGGCGGTCTCCTCGATGAACTCGAGGGCGTTGGCCGCCTCCGCCGCCCGGCGGATGTCGTCGGCCGAGACCTGGCGTCGACCGAAGGCGATGTTGTCGCCGATGGTGCCGTCGAAGAGGAAGACGTCCTGCTCGACGATGCCGATGAGACTGCGGTACTGGTCCAGGGGCATCCGCCGGAGGTCGAGTCCGTCGAGGCGGATGCCGCCTTCGTCGGGATCGAAGAAGCGGGCGATCAGATTGCACAGCGTGGTCTTGCCGGCACCGGACGCGCCGATGAAGGCCACCAGCTGGCCCGGTTCGGCGTCGAAGCTCACTCCGCTGAGGACGGGCTGGCCGGACGATGGATACGAGAAGGAGACGCCGTCGACCTCCAGACGCCCGGTGATCGCCGTGCGATCGAGCGAAACGGCGTCGGGGGCATCCGGCAGTTCGCGCTGCTCCTCGATCAGATCCATCACCCGGTCGAGTCCGGCCAGATTAGTCTGGAACGAGGTGGCGCTGGACGCCAGGGTCTCGATGGGCCCCAGCAGCAGCAGCAGGTAGGTCAGGAACATCACCAGGTCCCCCACCGTGATCACCCCGTCGAGCACCTGCAGTCCTCCGTAGAACAGCAGCCCCGCGCTGGCCAGCGGAATGGCCAGGGCCCAGATCGTCTCGGTGATGCGCGACCACCACCACGCGTGGATCTCCTGTCGGGCCAGCATGTGGTTGCCGGAGGTGAACCGTCCCGACTCCGTCCGGCTGCGACCGAAGGCGCGGACCACGCGCATGCCGGAGAAGACTTCGGTCGCGTGGGCGTCGATGTTGGAACGCTGGACGCGGATGTCGCGGTAGAGCGGCCGGATGCGGTTGATCCAGATGCGGTGGGTGTACCACACCATGGGCAGGATGCAGATCGCGCCCAGCAGCAGTCGCCAGTCGGTGAAGGCGAGGATGACGAGGATGCCCACCAGCTGGATCACGGCGCGCCACGGGTTGTAGAGCAGTCCGAAGACCAGTTCGGCGATTCCCCCCGCGTCCTCGCGCAGGAGACTTGCCACGCCCCCGGAGCGCAGTTCGCTGACGCGATCGAGCGGGAGGCGGACCGCGTGCTCGAACACCCGCTTGCGGATGCTCACCGCGAGGATCCGGCTGGCCTTGGTCGCCTGCCATCGACTGCACAGCGAGCACATCACACTGGCGAAGGCCACCACCACCAGCACGGACGCGATGATCAGCAGGAGTCGCCGCGGATCTCCGTCGGGATTCCACGCGTCCGGCAGCCACTGGCCCAGCGACGGCGGCAAGGGAGTGTCGGTGAAGGCGTAGTCGATGACGAGCTTGGTCGCCGCCGGCGGCAGCAGTCCCAGAACGGTTCCCACCGTCAGCAGCGCCAGGGCCAGGATGATCCCCCAGCGACGTCGGCCCAGCATGGCGAGGAAGATCCGGAAGAGTTCGCCCGCGGACCGCGACCGCTTCATGCTGCGGGTCGTTCCCCGGTAGGTCATGTACACCTGACCGTCCCGGGCCTGCTTGCGACGTGCGGCCACGAACGCCCGGTAGAGGGAGAAGCGGCGGCTGCTTGAACCGCGCTGCAGCGGCTGGTCGAGATGGGCTTCGGAGTCGCGCGACGGCATGGGGACGACATGGTATCGCCGACGACGGCGGCCATGCGGACCGGTGATCACCCGGGCGTCCGCGACCACCGGGGCGGTGCTCGGAAGGCGTGCCAAAACGCAGTTTCCGCCCATCCGGAACCATCGGGGATCACATTCCACTTTGAACGGTGCGATACGCGTCGGGAGGGCGTTTGGTTGAAAACCAATTCGTTTGACCGGCGCCCGAAGCGAATCAATGGTGAAGGGATCAGGGAGGAAACGGGTGCACGACACCCGGGATTTCACAAAGGAGATATCCACCAATGAAGCAACGCATACTCCACATGACGACGCTGGCGGTGATCGTGTCCGCCGGCTCGTCGGTCTGCGGCAGCGAATGCTGCCCCGCGGACGTCACCGGCGACGGCATGGTCAACACCGAGGAACTCCTCGGCGTGCTGGCGGATTGGGGCCCCTGTTCCGGCGGGCACCATGATTCCTGCGCGATGGACATCGACGGTTCCGGCCACGTCGGCGTCGACGATCTGCTGGCCGTGCTGTCCGGCTGGGGCATGTGTCCCGGGCACGGTCACGGCGACTACATGGATCTCGCCGAATGGGGCGACTTCCACGGATCCAACAACAACTCGCATCACGACGAGATGGTGGGCGGCCGGACGCACATCACCACCGAGGCCATGGTCGCCTACAACAACCTGCGGGGATTCATCGGCCTGGGGCCGCTGAGCTACGAGGACGTCGGCCAGTGGGCGTTCGACGAGGCGTTGACCAACAACAGCCAGGCCTGGGGCAACGACATGAAGGGCGTGGGGCTCTGGTACGCCATGCAGGGCGCCAAGGTCGGCTGGATCACGGACGAGGCCTACGACCCGCAGATCCTGGCGGACATCCAGCGCACGGCCCGCACGGAGTGCGATCCGGACGAGGTGATGGACATGGTCCGCGCCTACGGCATCGACGGCTACGCCGACTACCTCGAGTCGAACGGCATGGTCGAGACGTTCATCAACACGATCAAGATGGAACCGCACTACGCGGGCTGGATGCACGGCCGCTGCCACGGGTTCCGTTCGATCGAGGGTGTCGCGATCAATCACGACATCAACCACCTCACGGTGCTCAACTGGGCGCAGACATTGCCCTTCTACAACGACACCTTCGACTGGCCGCAGTGGCCGGCCCTCGACGTGTCGGACTCGGGCGTGATCGAGTACTTCCAGAGCATCGTCGTCCTGGGCAATCCCGTGGGCGAGAACATGTGACGGGCGTGTTCCCCGGCAGGCTCCGTCGATCCGACGGAGCGGGCACTCCCCGCACGTCTCCGCACGGAGACAGACACCGCACCCCCGCTCCCGCGGGGGTGCGGTCGTTGGGGGGGCAGCCGATGCGGATTCCGGGGGCGAACGTGCCCAGTGACCACCAAATACCGGCTTTTTGGTTGCATCCGGACCGCTGATTTGCTGGAATGTTGCGTTCATGGCACATCATTGCCAGTTGTGGGAGAGAAAGAAATGAATCGCATCACTGCTGTCGTCGCCGGTCTGTCACTGGCGTTCGTTGGAACATCCACCACCATCGCGGCCACGATCAATGTGCCCGGTGATCAGCCCTCCATTGCCGCGGCGATCAGTGCGTCATCCAATGGCGACGTGATCAACATCGCCGCGGGCACCTACAACGAGTACAACCTCAATCCCGGCGGCAAGGCTATCACCATCCAGGGCACGCTCAATGGCAATGGATCGCTGGCGACCACCATCGATGCCCAGCAAGGTGGCAGCGTGTTCGTGTTTGACTCCGGGGAAACATCCGGAACTGAGATCAAGGCACTGGTGATTACTTGGGGAACGGGAACTTACGATGAGAATGGCTGGCATAAGAGAGGCGGCGGGATCTACTGCTACTACAGCAGCCCCACCATCACCAACTGCACGATCAAGGGCAACACGGCCTACTACGGCGGCGGGATCACCTGCGACTACTACAGCAACCCAACCATCAATGGCTGCACAATCGAGGACAATACGCCCAATTTCGGTGGCGGGATCTACTGCAGTGATAGCAACCCCACCATCACCAACTGCACGATTGTGAGAAACACGACCTACGGCGGCGGCGGGATCTACTGCTACTACAGCAGCCCCACCATCAGCGGCTCTCTATTCTGTGGAAACGAACCAGACAATATCGAGGGCAGTTACAACAATGGCGGTGCAAACATATTGCTTAATGAATGCCCCTCTTGCTCCGGCTGCGGTGCCTGCTGCATTAATGGCACATGCATCACGGCAAGCGAACCTGACTGCATCGCAGCCGGTGGATCCTATGCCGGCGATGACGTGGCCTGTGCGGATGCTGGTTGTGCCACACCTGGCGCCTGCTGTGTGCCCACCGGCTGTGTCACAAACAGCAACGATGACTGCACTGCACTTGGCGGCACCTGGCTTGGCGAAGGTGGTTCATGCGATGACTGTCCCGCCACCTGTGCAGGCGACACCAACGGGGATGGTGCCATCGACATCTATGACCTGCTGAACATGCTGAGCCACTGGGGCGCCTGCCCGTAACCATCCGGGTCATCACCCACTCCTTCTATAAACTCACAGCACCCCCGTCTTCACGGGGGCGTTGTTGTTGGGGGACTCAAAATGTTTCCCGCGATCTCATGAACAAAACATGAATCCTGCAATGCGGGATTTCCATTGCCCGAGCTG
>MDTA01025765.1_pt1 | contig 10201 bp, 11 predicted proteins | sample 811151 | NCBI WGS metagenome assembly MDTA01 (sample SAMN05326648, study PRJNA326480) | marine metagenome | isolation source: seawater | place: Indian Ocean: South | collected 2010 | reverse complement strand
TGTTCCCCTGGAACCAGAAACGGCTCGAGGAAAAGCACGCCCGCGAGGAGGCCGCCGCCGCAACGGCGACCGAGTAGGCCGCCGGGCGCGCCCCGCGGCCGGGTCTCACGCGATCCCGAACGCCCGGGGCAGAAAACGCCTCGCCATCTTGAGCAACTCCGCCTCACTCGTCTTGCGGCGCGGCTGAAACCGGACACGTTGGCGTATCCAGTGCTCCAGACGGCGGACACCTCCATCCCCGGCGTCGACTGCCGCTTCGCCGCGGTAGTCCGGATGTTCGCTGACCCATGCCGCCAGCTCGGACGCGGTGGGCATCGCGGTGAGCTGACGCACCCGGCGCAGGTTGCGCGAGGCGGTGCCGCGACGGGCGTGCCCGTGGCGCTTCATCTGCCCAAGGAGCATTTCGGCCGCACGGGGATCGCCCATGAGCTCTTCGATCCGTCCATCGAGCTGATGGACGACGTCGCGCCAGTCATCACTCCCGGCGCTTTTCTCGATGAGCGTGCCAATGGCGTGCGCCGCGGCGTTACGTTCCCGTCGACCGCCGTCGCGCGCCTTGTCGAAGATCGCCTCCCACACTTCGACATCACGGTTGCTGTTGTTTCGGCAGGGACACAGTCGCGCAGCGCGCTGCAGCGACTGTAGTAGCTACCGTCGTTGATTGAGTCGAGGACATCCTCGACAGTCATGACTCTGGACATAGAGGTCCTGTTGATTCGTGTTCCCAAGTACACGCGGCTTCGCGTGTACACGTTGCCGTCATTGGGGAACGACGCGGACCGTTCGAGAGGATGCGGCCGCTGTGGCCGCGGCTTCGACGAGCCTTCAGTTCCTGACGGCGATTGCGGAGAGGTGTGCCATGTCGAAACTCCGGTTGCAGAGGTAAAGCGCAAGGGCGCGGAGTGAAGTCTGGTCCCGGGCCGGCGCCTGTTCAACGCGCTTCGACGATACGCCTGGCGAAGTGCAGCCCGGGTTTCCCCAGGCCTTCATCGTCGGGCAGGACCCCCACGAGCGAGAAACCCGTCTTGAACCAGAAGTTCACGGGGTGCTCCGGGTGTGCAGTCCAGGGTCCAAACGCAGCCGCCGGATTTGCGTAGAGGTCGAGTGCAGAGAAACTGGTCGACCCGGTCTCATCGCTCGTCCCCGCCCACACCGAGACAGCACCGGCCGCGCGGGCGAGTTCAATGACATCGTCAACGAGGCGCAGCCCGTAGCCGTTTCGCTGTGCGCCCGGCGCAACCGCAATCGGGTGAATCTCCCAGGCGTGTTCGTCTTCGAAGGCGCCAATCCAGGCGACCGCCTGACCGTCCTCGACGAGGACCCTGGAGCGCCGCTCCGGCTCGAACGACTCACGAACTTCCCCGAGGCACGCGGCATGATCCGGCAACCAGGTTGGTGAGAATCTGGCGAAGCAGGGGTGCAGGAAGCGCGCGACCGCCTCGATCCAGACCGCGTCGCACTCCGTCAGGTCGACAATCCAAACGGCCATCAGCCGATCCCGCGAACGAGTACGATGTTCCCCACGGAGGCGGCGTGTCGGTGCTGCAGAATCCTCTGGTACGCATCGGACTCGTACCACGCCTTCGCGGCGTCGCGATCCTCGAAGCGTACGATGACCGACCGCGTGAAGGGCCACTCTCCTTCGAGCACCTCCGCCGCGTCATCCACCGCGGTCAGCGTGCCGCCGTGTTCGTTCAGCACCGTCATGAAGCCGGCCTCGTATTGAGCGTACCGCTCGCGATCGTGAATCGAGAGTTGTGCCATGAGGTAGACCGCCATGATGTGCCTCCGGAGTGCGGGATCACTGGTCGGGCCGCGCAGGCCGGGCCGCGCGGGCCGGGCCACGCTGGCCGGGCAGCATAGGCCAGACAGCGCCGATGGTACCCTGTTGACGATGTCAGACGCTCAGTTCCACGCGCCCGATCCCGGTGACCAGGTTGCCCCGGAGGTGCTGCTGATGGCGGCGCCAGTCCCGTATGTCGGACTGATCGCCCACCACTGCTGGTTCATCGTCGAATCGGCCGCAGGCTGCAGTCGATGGGAAGTCTGGCAACATCGGGACGTTGGCGGAACCTCATGGGGATACCTGCACAGGAACCTTCTCAGTCCCCGCGCGGACGTGGGCGCCGGCGGCGTCAGACAGCTTGCGGCCTGGACCGGAGATGAGGCGGCGGCGCTCGCGCAAAACATCGAGTCGTCGCCACAGCGATATCCCTGCTGCCAGCGCTACCTTCTGTTGCCCGGGCCGAACAGCAATACCTGGGTCGCCTGGATACTCGCCCGGGTCGACGCCAGCCTAATGCGGGCAATGGGCCCGCGTGCGCTCGGCAAAGGTTTCGCCAAGTGGATTCGAGGGTCATGAACGACGCGCTCTTCAGCATCGGCTATGCCACCAAGCCGCTCGACACGTTCCTGGCTCAATTGAACGAACATGGGGTGTCGGCCATTGCCGACATTCGCTCAGTCCCGTACAGCAACGCCTTCTTCGACTTTCACCGCGAGGCACTGCAACGCTCGCTCCGGGAGGCTGGCATTCGTTACGTGTACCTCGGCACAGAGCTCGGTCCGCGCTCGAAGAACCCCGCGCACTACGACGCGACCGGTCAGGTGCAGTTCGACCGGCTCGCCGCTTCCGCCCTGTACCGGACCGGCATCGCCCGCCTGAAAAGCGGACTCAGGCAGGGATTCCGGATCGCGCTCATGTGCGCGGAAAAGCGCCCCGAGGTCTGTCACCGCAGCCTGCTGGTCGGCTACCACCTGCTGAGGGAGGACAACCTGACCGTCACGCACATCCAGCACGACGGAGCGCGGCTGCGCCAGGACGAACTGGAAGCCGGACTTGCGGCCGGTGACGAAGGTGACCTGTTCGCATCCGTGGAGGACCAGCTCCGTCTCGCCATCGCCTCGCAGTGGCAGCGCTACGCGTACCGACGCCCGGCGACACCTACCCCGCCTTGACCTTGCCCCGGCTGTCGCTTTCAATTCGGGGCTGCCTCGAGCGGCTGACCCTCGAAACGAGCTCCATATCAACAATAAGGACAACCAGCATGAAACAAGGTGTTGTACCGGACGATCTGACCCGCGGATTCTGGGAGGCCGCAAAGGAGGAGCGCCTCGTCGTTCAGAACTGCCCTCACTGCAGCCGGCTGCAGCATCCGCCGGCACCGACCTGCGGTGAGTGCGGCGGAGATGCGCTGGAGTGGAAGGAAGTCAGCGGCAAGGGAACAATCTACAACTACTGCGTTGTGCACGACTGTCCGATCCGAACGCTGCAGGAAGACCAGCCGTTCAACGTCGCGGTGATCATGCTCGATGACGACCCCGGCGTGCAGATGTACTCCCACCTGCCCGGGGTGCCCGCGGACGAGGTCCCGGTGCATGCGAACGTCGAGGTGATCTTCGAGGCGACTGCCAACGGGCAGAAGGTCCCCGAGTGGCGGGTCGTCGACTGACGACCGCTGCCGCCCGAATCAACAACATCAACGCACAGCGAGTCAAGGGGACTTTCTATGCCTACGCCCAACGCACCTGAATCCATGTTTCGCTCCGAGGAGGGCCTCGGAGTCTGGGAACACCGCGGCAAGGTCGCCGCAGTCGGGATCGGTCACGGCCCGACATCACGCCGCTGGGATGGCGGGCGCGACACATCCGTCGGCGCCATCACCATTCTCGCCATGCGCCGCGCTATGGAGGACGCCGGGGTCGACCCGGCGGACGTCGACGGCCTCGTTATCGATCCACACACCACGACCGGCGCCTTCTGGCCTGCCGACAAACCGCTGCCGATGGATGTGATCGAAAGCTACGCGCAGACGGATGAAGCGCTCGACGGCATCACACAGCTTTCCGCGGAGTGGATACTCAAAAACACACCCGAACTGACCGGCGTCAACTTCACCATGAACGGGGTGGGCTGCATGTCGCGCGCCGTCACGGTCGCCGCGCAGGCGATTGGCGACGGCATGGCGCACACGTGCCTCGTCGTGAAGAGTTGGCACAATCTCGAGGGCCGCTACTACCAGGGTGGTGCCGCAGCCTCGAACGAAACCCCCGGCACCGCCGCGGTGCGGGGTCTCTGGGGTACACCCGCCTGCTTCGGCACCGCCCTGCAGTTCGCCGAGTACTGCCGCAAATACGGCAAGTCGCACGACATGATGGCGCCCTTCATGGAGAACTCACGCCGCAACGGGCTGATGTTCCCCGAGGGCTACTGGGCACAACACCGGCCGGAGGAACTGACCCACGAGGACTACCGCGCGGCGCGCTGGATCGCGAAACCCGCGAGCCTCTTCGACAACGACATCCCGATCATGGTCTCGGCCGCCTACCTGTTCACAACGGCGGAACGCGCGAAAGACATGAAACAGAAGCCGGTGTACATCCTCAATCACGCGTCGAGCCGCGGCCAGCCGCGCAGCCTGACCCCAACGCTGGACGAGGTCGAGGAAGAGACCGCTGCAACCGGCCGCAAGATCTACGAAGGCGCCGGTATCACCGCGGACGACCTGTCGTTCGAGAACATGTACGACGGTTTCTCGCTGTTCCACCAGTTCCATCTCGAAGGACTCGGGTACCGCGGCGTGAAGTTCGGGGAAGCCCTCGACTTCTATCAGACCGATATCAGCATTGAAGGGCCCAACCCGGTCTCACCCAGCGGCGGCAACGTCGGTTGCGGACGCTCCCGGTTCTGGATGCACACAGACTGCATGCAGCAGATTCAGCAACGTGCCGGTCCGCGCCAGGTCACCGGGGTCAAACCCGAGATCGGCGTCTCAGGCGGTCCCATGCCACACGGCGGCGATTTCACCGTGTGGGGCGCATCACCCGACTAAGGCGATCACCATGTCCAGGATTCTGTTGAGCCTCGACATCGACGGCACGATCGAGGTGGGCGACCCACCCGGCGTGCTGACGATGGAGATGATTCGCACCACGGTTGGCAAAGGGTTCATCGTGGGCAGCTGCTCAGACCGACCGCTCTCAACCCAACGCAGGATCTTCCTGCAGCACGGCATCACGGTCGAGTTTGCGGTGTCCAAACACATGCTTCCCGAGGTCATGGCGCAGTTCCATGCCGACCACTACGTCCACGTCGGCGACCGCGAAGATCTCGACAAGCGTTATGCACTCGCGGCGGGCTTTGGGTTTCTGTGGCCCGAAGAGGCCGCGGAGAAGGCCTGGTTTTTTTGAGGCATGTTCCGGGCCGGGCGAGGACACTGTCAGCGCCAGCTGAGCCCAACGGGTCACCACTCGGGGCGGAGTGCGCTGGCGTCAGCGCACGGGCATCACCCGCGTTGCGGGGGCGCGTCCATACTCGCTGGGGCGCATTAGTCGCCACGGTCGTCTTGCCCGGGCAGAAAGCCCCGCCCAGGACAGGACAGGACAGGAAGCAAGCTGCCGCTATGCCTCCTCGGCGTCGAGCTCGTCCGCCCGCCGGGTACCGATCGCCGACAGCAGAGAAATGATGATGCCGGCGATGCAGGTCACGATGCCGCCCACCACCGGAGCGACGACAGGGCTCAGTATCATCTTCTGGGCCGCCATGGCCTGCTCGATCTGTTCGGGCGGAAGGTTCTGTTCAGCCATCGCGGCCTCGGCGGCCGCCAGCGCGCGAGCGCCCGTCTCCGGATCGATGACGTTCCAGTGGAGCAATCCGTAGACGATCGTGATCACGCCGATGTAGAGCGACGTCATCGCGCCGACCTTGAACGCGTCCCCGTACTCGACCGGGAGCATCTCACTGCGTCGATAATCGATCTGCGCCCACAGGATGACCCCGATGACGATGACGTAGACAAGCGAGCCGACGCCACCGGACTCCCCAAGTCCCGCGAGCATCAGGACAAGTGAGAACAGTGACGTCGCGAGGCCGCCGACGCCACCGTGTTTGAGGGTGAAGCCTGAAATCGAGATGTCTTCCTGCCGCATTCGCGCGTACTCCCAGGAATCCCGACCACTATTTCAGACGGGTCACAGCGTGTCCATTGACCTGAGCGCAAGCGAGCCAGAGACAGTCCCGCGCGAATCCCCCGCGTTGCTGTCGAATCAGCGGGCCCTACGACCCGCTTTCGAAACTGCCCGCATCCGAACCGAGCCGCGCTTTGTACTCATCCATCGTATGTGGCCACTGGGTCACGATGAAGCCACCGTTGCCGCGGTAGTACCCGCCGCACGCGCCCTGCCAGACCTCAACCGCGTTGATGTCGTCCTGCAGAGCGTCGTTGTACGCGGCCATGCGCTCGGGCTTCAGTTCGACCCACCGCGCCCCACTCGAACGGAACTCGGTGAGCCGACCGACAATGTAGTCGACCTGGTGTTCGATCATCTCCAGGATCGAACCGTTGTTCGTATTGGGCCCATAGATCATGTAGAGGTTGGGGAACCCTGCCGTCGTGATCCCGAGGTAGGCCTGCGCGCCGTCAGCCCACGCATCGTGAATCGACAGACCGTCACGTCCGTACACGTCGATCGCGGAAAGATATCGGGTCGTCTGAAAGCCCGTCGCGTAGATGATCGTGTCGACCTCGGTCGCATCACCGCCAGCAAGGACCGCGTTGGCGGTGATGCCGGTGACGGCTTCGTTCACGAGGGTTACGTTGTCGCGGTTGAACACGGGGTAGTAGAGATTTGATGACAGCGGGCGCCTGCATCCGTAGCGCATGTCTGGCGTGAGCTTCGCGCGCACCTCAGGATCCTCCACCACTTCGAGGTTCCTGAGTCCGGCCTCTTCGGCCTTGTTCAGGATTTCCCGGTCATGGAACGTGATGAAGTTCTCGAGGCCCGCGCGAATCTGTGCCCGCTGCGCGGCGGCCGCGTCGTCGTTCTCGACGAAGTTCCTAATCTCGTCCTCGGTAAACGGTGTGTCTTCTTTCGGCAGGACCCACTGCGGTCGGCGCTGGTACACGGTGAGGTGCGCCACGTCATCGACAATCTCCGGGATCATCTGGACCGCGCTTGCGGCCGTCCCGATGACCGCAACCCGCTCACCCTTGAGGCTGTGTCCGTCGAGCCAGTCGCCCGTGTGGAACTGGGTGCCCTCGAAGCGGTCGCGTCCGTCGATGTCGGGATACGCAAGCTTACAGAACATCCCGACGCCGCTGATGAGCGAGCGGGCGTTCACGATGTCACCGTCCCGCAGTTCGATCCGCCAGACTGCCGCGTCTTCTTCCCAGCGGACCGAGAACACTTCGGCGTTGAAGCGCACGGAGCGCTCCACGTCATATTTCTCCGCAACGTGCTGCATGTACCGCAGGATTTCCGGCTGGCGTGCGTACGGTCGCGACCAGTCGCGTTTCGGCTCGAAGGAGAACGAATAGAGATGCGACGGCACGTCGCATTCCGCGCCGGGGTAGCGGTTGTTCCACCACGTACCACCAACGCCTGGCGCTTTTTCGAGAATCAGAAAATCCTCGATCCCGGCCGCCCTCAGTTTGATCGCACTGCAGATCCCGCCGGGGCCAGCCCCGATGACAACAACTTCGTACATGAAAAGCTCCCAGTGAGGCGGAGGCGAATTATAGGCCGATCCTCCAGGTCCGGAACCCCGCGGTCAGCCACGCCCCTGCCGGATGCGGAACTCCGTCCCATCGGAGTCGAGTTCGAGAAACCGGTCATGAACGGCGAGCATCCCGCGGAACGGCGCGAGCCAGGCTTCAGTCAGCACTTCACCGGGATCGTCAGGGAAGAGCCGCCAGCGCGTTCGGCGCAGCACGTCACCCCGACGCTCGACTGCATCACCCGACGCGGTGAGTAACGTCTGCAGGGCGCCAAGCCAGGCGTTGCCATCGCCGGTCGCCGACACGTCCAGCAAGCCAGCCACCTCATCCCAGGCGTGCATGCCCACCTGCAGCCCGCAGATTCGACCGATGTATCGGGCCTCTTCAGGCCCCAGCAGTTCCAGCAGCGCGGGCAGTCCGTTGCGAACATACTCGAGCGAGTAGTTGCGGTTGGCTTTGGCCTGCCGCACTTCGGGCCACGCCTCGTGATCAAGTTCGGGCAGGTCCGTTGGCTCAATACGCGGACACACTTCCTCCGGCCGGAACTGCAGGCGTTCCTCCGGTGCCAGATCATGGTCCGCCTCGTGGTAGTACCCTTCGAGCCCGGGTTGGCCGTCGACCGTCGTCTTGGTACAGACGAACCCGAGCTTCAGGTTCCCGAGCGTCACACCGTTGTGGGCATGCCAGCCATGAAGCATCGCCCGATTGACCGCGCTCGGAATGCCACAGATCGCCGTGCCTTCCCACATCCTGCGCGGCGGCGGATAGCGCACCCACGCTTTGCGCGGGTGTTCTTCGAGGAACTCGACCTTTACCCCGCCGAGTTGATTGGAGAAGTAGTGATACTTGGCGGCGGCTACCGCATGGGGCTCGTGGGTGAGCCCCAGTTTCTCCAGCCCCGGCAGAAAGCGCTCGAGGTGCTGGCGTCGAAACAAGCGGAAGACGAACGCCTCCGCCGTCGCGGCGTTCTTGCGCGCGACGAGCGACAAGACCAACCCGGTAATCCAGCGGTGGTACAGCAAGGCAACGGCGTCGGCGGCTCGGGACTCGGACACGTTCAACTCTCGCCTGTCGGGGACACCTGAGAGTGCCCCCGACTGACCGGGCAGGCAAGCCGGCTGTCCCCGTGCGGGTTCACTTTATCCCTCGTTTCTCGCCGCCCGGCAGGAAAACCCGCTACGCTTGGGTCTCCCCGCCAAGGACCTTTCTGTAATGGCTGATGCAGGCGCACTGGACGAGGCGATCGCGCAGTACCCCACCGATGTTCAGACCAACATGCGCCGCTGGATTGCCGGCGACGTGCCGTTCGCGCCCGACCCGGACACCCTCGCCCGCGTCATCCTCGAAGGTGAACCCGCGGCGCTTGCACACAGTTTCGGTGCCGACCTGCCGTTTGGCACCGGAGGACGGCGCGGTTCGGTGCTCTACGGCCCGGGCGGCATGAACGACACGACGGTCGCCGCGACGGTACAAGGCTTCATCAATCATCTGGGCGCCACCGAGGGCAGCATCGTCCTCGCGAACGACTCACGACGCTTCAGCGACTTCGAAGGCAACTTTGCCTACCTCGGCGAGCATCCGCTGCTCGGCCGCAGCAGCCGCGACTTCGCCCGACTTGCCGCCGAGATCATTGCGGGCAACGGGTTGACGGTCTACATGAGCGATCCCGACAACCCCGAAGCCACGCTGACCACCCCTGAGCTGTCGTTTGCCGTCCCGCACATTGGCGCGCTTGGCGGCGTCAACATCTCCGCCTCGCACAATCCGCCGGACCACAACGGCATCAAGGTCTTCATGGCGGCAGGGGAGCAGCCGATTCCGCCGCTCGATCAGGCAATGATCGAGACGATGTCCGCGGCAGCGGACGTCAGGCGGATGGACTTCGCAGAGGCACGCAGCAAGGGGCTCATCCTGCAGATCCCGTCTGCCACCGACGATGCATACATGGCCCAATACGAGCGGCTGTTCGCGGAAAGCGGCCTTGGCCCGGCCGGGGTGCCGGTTGTGTTCACGCCGCTTGGCGGATGCGCCGACCGCACCGCGTATGCCCTGCTCGAACGCCTCGGCTTCGATGTCCACATGCCTGCTGACCAGGTGAATGACGGTTCCTTCTCGTCCATCCCCCTGCGCGCGCCGAACCCGGAGATACCCATTGCCACGGCGCCCGCCCAGGCGTTCGCGGAAGAGCACGGTGCCGACATCGTCCTCTCCTGCGACCCGGACGGCGATCGGGTCGGCGCCGACATTCGCCTCGGAGACGGGAACTGGACCCGGTTCGACGGCAACCAGCTTGCAACGATTCTCACGTATTTCCTTGCCCTCGACCCGAAGGGACCACAGCGCAAGGGCATCCTCATCGAAACGCTGGTCACCTCGCGTGCCATCGGCAGGATTGCGCAGCTGTCGGGCAACCAGTGCGTCGACAACCTGCTCGTCGGCTTCAAGTACATCGCGGACGTCATCAAGTCGATCGACGCTACCGGCCGGTACGGCAGCGTCACCGGGAGTGCAGAGGACCTCATCGTGGCAACCGAAGAAAGCCACGGCTTCACGATGCTCCCAACCGTGCTCGACAAAGACGGGGCCCCACCTGTCATGCTTCTGGCCGGGCTGCACGGCAGGCTGGCGGAGTCCGGCGAAACGCTGCTCGATTACTACGTTGCGCTGCTTCGACACATTGGCGCTCACGACTGCGGCGGCCGCTC
>MDTA01121197.1_pt1 | contig 10202 bp, 7 predicted proteins | sample 811151 | NCBI WGS metagenome assembly MDTA01 (sample SAMN05326648, study PRJNA326480) | marine metagenome | isolation source: seawater | place: Indian Ocean: South | collected 2010 | reverse complement strand
TCAATTTTTTTTATGTTTTTATCATCCTGAATATAAAATTTATTTTTAGGGTGTGTTTTAATAAAAAATATATTATTTTTCTTTTTATTTTTAAGAACACTATTTAGACAATAAAAATATATGTCTTTAATATCGTGAGTACCAGCAATTATTAATGTTTTTTTTATTTTACCACTTATTTTTCTAATATTTATTAAATGAGCTAATTTTGAAATTCTTTTTTTTTCGTATTTATAACTATCAATATTTTTTCTATATATATTTTTATATTCTTTAAGTGATGATAAATTATTAGAAATAATTTTATTTGGATAAAAAACTTTATTCTTATTAAATTTTATAAGATCAAGCCACATAAGATTTCTGTTAAATATTCCATGCTGATATCCTACTATTTTGCAGTCTTTTTTTTTCAATTTTCTAATTAAATAAAAACCAAAATTATATTCAAATAAATAAAGGTGAAATTCTTTTAAATTATAATATTTCTGAAATTTTTGAATAGCATTATCATAAATTGTCAATTTAGATCTGTTAATAAATGAATTAACAATGGTTTCTTGATAAAATTCTGTAAAATTTAATTTGTTAATAATAAGCTTATCAGACTTTAATTTATTAAATATATTTTTTTTTTCTAATATTTGTTTTAATGACATGTAAACATCTTTATACCTTAAAAAACTTTCAATATTGATTATCTTATTTCTATTTTTCAAATATATTTTTATTATTTTTAAAAATGAATGATTAAGATGTGTCTCATCAGATAATAAAAGATTTATTTTATTAAATTTATCTCCAAAAAAGATCTCTTTATCATCTCTAAAAAAATTAGGAAATAAGCTTAATGCCCATTTTTTTTTTTTAAATTTTAAATTTTTTCTAATTTTATTTTGATTAAATATTTTTATGAAACTAATAAGAATCAAAGTTTTAAAAATAAATTTGAAATAGTAAAAATAAAAATTTTTTTTTAAAAAAATATTTTTATTTACTTCTCCTTTAAATATATTATTTACTTTTGAACCTGATAGCTGATTTAATATTTGACTAGTATAATTATTATCTGAAACACAATATAATTTATACTTGTTATTTTTTTTTAAAAAATCTTTTATTATTAAAAAATTTAAAATTTTTGACAAAAAAAAATTTTTATCATTCCTTAGATTGTAAATTTCTAATTCTTTAATAAAATAATTTTCTTTAAACTCTTTTTTTTTTTTAAATGCATCTAAAAAAAATTTTCTACTATTTCGCGAATTATTTAATTTTTTAAACTTTAATATGTTAGAATTATTAAAACTTACGTTTCCACGGTTAATATAAATGATATCGCTATTTTTAATAATAATATCATGATGATTGGTATTTAAATCAATAATATAAAGTTTTCTCATAATTTACTAATCTACAATGTAGTGTTTAATTATTTTATAAATTCTATAAATATCAACAGGTAACCACCTTCTTAGAAAAAAACTATCTAATTTAACTTTTTTTAAATATTCATTTCTAATTTCATTTAAAGTTTCTTTAATGTCAGATTTATTTTTTGAAACATTTTTAACAAGTAAAAAATGTACATGAGTTTGCATCCAAGAGTTTTTAGATACAATAGTTTTCCATTTATTTTCAAATGGATATTTATGAAACTCAATCGGATAGCCAACAAGATCTTTGTAATATCTATTAATGCATAAAAATAATCCATTTTTTGAGATTTTTGAATGAATCAATTTAAAATAATTTAAAATAGCTTCTTTATTCATCTCCATCATAGACCTTGAGTTTATAAATAGGTCTATTTTAATATTTTCAATATTAATCCATGGTGAAATTATAAATATATCTCCTTTATTAAAAATCTTTTTTGTAAGTTTTTTATTTGCCAAATCAATATCCATAAATATTTTTTTTTTTGGAAATAACTTTTTTAAGAAATAAAGTGTAATATAATTAGATTCTGGCAAATCTATGAGAATAATTTTATAATTTTTTATCTTTAAAAGTTTGCTTGCAAGCAAACCAAAACCTTGACCTATTTCACAAATTGTATTTATTTTTTTTACATTTGTTTCATTATGTAAATCAAATATATATTTAATATGAAACAAATCACTTGCAGTAATAATTTTATTATCAATTTTTAGTATTTTTTTTGCATTTCCTATATTCCTTGATCCTAACATTTCGTTAATAAATTTATTTCCACATTCTTTCTTTAAAATTTTATAGAGACTTTTGAGTTTTCTTTTATTAAGATAAAAATCGTCTATATTTTCAGAGAGATTATTTGATCTAAAATTTTTGAGATTTTTAGTGTTAAATAATTTAATTTTTTTATTTATACTTTTTTGCCAGTATTTACTTTTAGAAACTTTATCATAACTAGATATACTATTTTCAAAATTATGGTGAATTTTTTGAAGAAAGTTTCTCATTTCTTTTGTTGATACTTTTTAAAATATTTATCTCTTAAAATATATTTTTTTGCTTTTATGTATTGTTCTTTAATATCTACAGAAAAACTATCCCCTTTAAGTATAGTAGTTTTAATTCTCATTCCTAATTCTAGGGCTCTTAATAATTCTACTCCTTCAATTTTTTCAGCAAATGTTGGTTTAGACTTATAAAAATGGATTAGTTTGTTTGGTTTAAAAGAGATAATTGATAAATGTTTTAAAAAGAAACTATTTTTTTCTTTGAAATTAAAAGGCAGATTATAACGAGATAAATACATAACTTCTTTTTTCTTATTTACTAATACTTTGACAATATTTTTACTACTTCTTCTTGTAGAAACTAATGTGGGTAATATTATATCAGCAGACGAGTTATTTTTATGAAAATTAATTACTCTATCAATATTTTTAGGATCAATTAAAGGTTCGTCTCCTTGAATATCTACAATTAAGTTATATTTTTTTTTTAGTTTTAAATATGCTTCGGCAATTCTCTCAGTACCATTTGAATGAACTTTTGAGGTCAGCATACATTTGGCATTATATTTATCACAAATATTTTTTATTTTTTTATCGTCACAACAAATAATTACGTCATCTAATTCTTTTGATAGCTTTGCTCTAAAATAAGTATGAATTACCATTGGGATAGATCCCAATTTTAAGAGTGGTTTATGTTTTAATCTTGAAGATTTTAATCTTGACGGAATAAGACCAATAACTCTTATTTTTTTTACCATATTAAAAATGTTAATATATAATAATTTCTATAATTTCTATGAAAAATAAACATAATGCTGCGATTGTTATTCTTGCTGCGAGAATACCCTTATTAAGTAAAGTGCTTGATAAACTTTATTTCAACTGGAACATAAGATTTAATTATCCAATATATATTCATACATTTGGTAAAATAATATCCAAAAGAGAGCAAAAAAAAATTAAAAAAAATTATAAAAATCAAATAATTTTTTGTGAAGTAGAAACGGAATTTCCAAAGCATATACCTGAAAAAGAACTTTATTATAATAGAAAATATTTAAATTATGTTTCAAAAGCATTTCCAAAAAAAAGATCTGGATATCTTCATATGTGCTATTTTAAAACTAATATAACTAAATTTGGGTCAAAAGGTTGTTTAGATAAAAAATTAGAAAAATATGATAAATTAATGTTTTATGATGACGATTGTGAGCTTAAAAATAAAATTGATTATGATTTATTTAACTTATCGAATGAATATCCAATTGTTACTGGATTTTTAACAAAGAGGAAAGGAGATCAGGAACATCGTGATATTACTGAAAATTTGTGGTTATTTTATCAAGAGTTCATAAATAAAAACAAGATTACACCACTGAATAAGATATTAAGTGAGGCAATAAAAAAAAAAAAATCTGATGCTATATATGATCTTGAATATAGCTGTGGAGCCCTAGAAATTTATAATTTAAAACTAATTAAAAATGGATATTGGAGTGAATATTTAAATGAAGCAAATTACTTTGGAGGAAATTACAAATATAGATGGGGAGATATGCAAGTAATAAATTTATTTGTCAGGACTTTTTTTAATAAACCAATATTAAATTTAGACTTAATAAATAAGGGAATCTTAAATAATAAAATTGAAGGGTCAGATCAGTTCATTTATTTTAATAATTTAGATGTCTATAATTCAAAATTATTTAATTATTTAATAAAATTAAAAAAATTTATCTTTCCCTAATAAACTTAACTGTATTGTCCAAACAGATTTGATTTTCAGAAATATTTTTTTGCTAATTAAATTGCACCTATAATTGATCTATTCCAAATTATAATTTCTTTAAAAAAATTATTAAACCTGTTCTAATCCTAATAGCTTCAAATTCATTCCTTTTAATTTGAGATTTTAATTCAGTAATTTACTTTCTAATTTAAATTCCTAATGAAACTTTTTTATATATTTCTCTACCTAAATTAACCATATTTTTAAATTCGTCTGGTGTTGCAGACAAGGCATGATCTCTGATTGTTGTATTTGATTTATCTAAAGTAAAATGTTTTTCAATTATTTGCGCACCTCGAGATATTGCTAAAAGGCAAGTTTCAATTCCAATTGTATGATCACTAAAACCTAAAAAGTTATTTTTAGAGAATTTTTTTGGGAAATTATCTAGATCTTCATTAAATGATGGATATTTTGATACACAAAAGAGATAGTCAATATTTTTATGTTTAAATGGTACTTTTTTTTCTTCCCACATTCCCAAAGATATATAAATTTTTTTATCAGTATTCTCCTCAACTATTTTTTTAACCAATTTAAAATCAAATTTTAGAGATCTTGATGCAATTTTAATTTTATTTAAGTTAGTTTTTTTGAAAATTTTATATGCATTTTCACTGATAACTGAAAACATCGGCTCAACATCAAAATAATTACACCAGTGAATGATTTGATTTACTTTTTTTAAGTCTAGTTGGTTAATTTCTCCTGGTTTATCTCTCCACCCTAATTGAAATTTACAAATATCAGCTCCAGCTAATTTTGACTGTTTTACAAGTTCATATATAAGGTTGAAATTTTTATTATAGTTCATGCCAATTTCAGAAATAAATATCATGATTTCAACTTTCTATCATATTTTTTTAAAATTTTTGTATTTTTAGTTCTATTTTTCTCGTGAAATCTATATTTGTATAATGGTAAATTAAGGTAGCCAAGATTGTGTTTTTTTTCAAATCTTTTTTTAATTTCATGACCTTCTCTCATTTTAAATTTTGGATTGTATAAACCAATATCAAATAAACACTCTTTTCTAAACATTACACCACAAGCTATTTCATTTTTTTTCGCAGAGTTTTTTGAAATATATTCCTCATTATTATTAACTTTGTAATAATCTACTGCTACAGCTTGATATTCTCTGTTTAAATTTAAAAATAACCTTGTCAAATATATAAAGTTTCTTCTAACAAAATCATCTGAGTCCACTCTTACAATATATTTTCCAAAAGATAGTTTTATTGCTCTATTTAAAGATTTTGGTAATCCTAAATTTTTTTTATTCTTATAAAATCTAAAATTATCAAATTGAAAGTTTTTTAAAATTTTTTGTGTATAGTCTTTTGAACAATCGTCAACTATAATCACTTCATATTCCTCTTTTTTAATAAAATCTTGATTTACTAAACTTCTTAAACATCTCTCTATCCATTTTCCGTGGTTATACGTACAAACAATCACTGATACATCTGGGCTTAAAGTTTTAGTTTTCATTTATTAAAGTGGTTTATTATATTATTTACAGAAATCAAAAAAGCTTTTCTTTCAGATTCAAATGTTAAACCCGCCATATGTGGTGAAATTACTAAATTTGAATTTTCTTTTGCATATTCTAGCAATATATTTTTTTTACTATTCAAATATTGCTCATTTTTAACAACATCAAGCAATGCAAATTTTATTTTTTTTGTCTTTAAAGCATTAATTAAGGCTCTTTCGTCTACCACTTCTCCTCTAGAAGTATTTACAAAAATTGCATTTTTTTTCATTTTTGAAAAAAATTTTTTATTAACTAAGTTAAAATTATACTTACTATAAGAAACACAGATAATTACCAGGTCAGAATTTTTTAAAATCTGATCTCTCGTTTTTTTTTTTGAAGATCTAATACTTTTTTTAACATCAAAAAAGCTTACTTTAGCTCCCATTGCTGAAAAATATTTGTTTAAATTTTTTCCAATTCTACCATAGCCAAATATACCTATTTCTTTTCCAATTATTTCATTACCTCTTATTTTATCCTCTATGTTTCTCCAGTTGCCAATCCTTACTTGATTTAAAGCATTTATTATGTTTTTGAATCCGAGCATACAAAGTAAAAAAGTGAATTCTGAAGAGGCTTTAATTTTTTCAAATTTTTTAGATATAGTGATGGGTAAAACTTTAATTTTTCTTTTTTTACAATATTCTAAATCTATATGTGTTGTACCAGTTGAGGGAGTAGCTATAAGCTCAAGTGCGTTTGCTTTAGTTAAAATTTTCTTATCTAAAAAATATTCAGGACTAGGATGGCATAACCACCCATGAATATTTTCTAACAATTTAATTATTTTTTTTTTATTAGGTTTTTCAATAAATAAACAATTAAAATTTTTTTCTAATAGGGATAAATCTTTTTGAAAAAAAAATACTGGAGCAGTAATTAAAATATTTTTCTTTTTTGGATTTTTTTCTTCAATTATTTCTATTTGTTTTTCGATAAGTTTAGGTTTATTATTACAATCTCCATTTTTAATAAGTAACTCAGCAATTTTTAAATCAAATTTTTCATCAATGTTGATTGATTTTTTAGTATCCATTATTAAAGGAAAAGATTTTTTACCATTTCTATTTTTAAAATTCAAAATACAATTTCTCGTCATAGAATAAATTGCACCGTTTCTTATATAACAATCTTCAAAATCTTGTCTTCTTGAACCAATATCTGCTTCAGGGTATTCTTTACAAAAATTTGTAACAATATTATTTTTAATTCTTTTTAGTCTAATTGGATGTTTCTCGCCTGTATTAACATAACTTATTACAGAGTCATACTTATTAGTAAATAATATTTCTAATGCTCTATCAATATCAAAATTATCTCTAATTGGAGATACACATGGTAACTCGATTATATAATCAAACTTTTCTTTAAAATAATTTTCAGATCTTTCAACACAATCTAATAACGCGTCTGCTGAAGGAACCTTATCTCCTGATAATTTCTTTGATCTTAGAAAAGGCGTATGTGCTCCGTAATCTTTTGCTATTTTAGCAATTTTTGAATCATCTGTTGAAACTACTATTTTGTTTATATAATTTGAATTTTTTGCTGCCTCTATTGAATAACTTAAAAGTGGATGACCACAAATATTATAAATATTTTTTTTAGGTATTCCTTTGGACCCCCCTCTAGCTAAAATTATTGCAAGAACTTTATATCTCATTGTTGTTCAGGTTATTTATTAAATTATACAAATGCTCATTTCTTTTGCCATTAATATCAATTCTTGCATATTTTTCTTTAAAATAATTTTTAACTTTCATTGTTTCTGTGTTATCCCACCAATCATTAATATTATTGTAAATTTTTTTTAAATGTAACTTTGCATCATTATCATCTCTAAAAAAAATTTTAGCTTTTTCTAAGTCATCAAAATCTTTAATGACTTCATTTCTAAGTGGCCATTCTAGTAAAGAGGAAATTAATATAAACGGTTTGTTCAACGCAATAGACTCTAAAAAACCAGTCCCTATATATGAATATATAAGTAATTCATAATTTTTGTAAACTTGATCTAGGCTTTCTTTATCAGTAAAACTAAATTTATTGAAGTTATTGTTCCTCCAAATATTTATATGATTCCATTCGAATTGTGCCTCATGAAGTCTTGGAACTATATTAAAATTATTTTTATCTTTTAAATCCTTAGCAAATTTTAGACAGTTTTGATAATATTTTGCCATTTGATTTGATCCAGTCGAACCATCAATCCTGCCAGTGTATTTTGGACGTGATCTTAAAAAATAACATAAATTATTAATATTATTGGACTTTTTAAAACTAAATTCATTTATATTTTTCATTAAATAAAAAGGTGTAACTTTTTTTTTACTTTCTTTTTTCCATCCCCAAGTTAAATATCTATCTGAAATTTTTATTTCATGATCTTCTGCCCAATGAAATTTAATATGTCCATATACTCCTCCATGTTGCGCATAAATTAGTTTACAGCCATTTTCTTTTTTTTTTGCAATGTACCTAACAAAAATATTTTCTGTGGCTAATGACCTCGTGCTTACTATTAAAGATGGATCATCAGGTAACTCACTTTTTTGTATATACTCTTCGATTGTCTCATAATTTTCTAAAAGTTCAGAGGGCATACTTTTAAAAATGTCTTGAATGATAAATTCTTCAAATGAATTTTTAGGATCAAAATGCAATTTTAGACTATCGCGTAATTTAAAATTTATTTTATTTTCTGGATTATTGTTTAAAAAAATTATAGGAAGTTGTTTTAATTTAAAATTAATTATATTTTCATTTATTAATCCCAGGTAAGTTTTAAATAAAATAATTTTATTTTTTTTAATTTTTTTCTTAAAAAAATATACATATAATTTAATTAAATACGTTTTAAATTTATGCTTAATGTTTGGTTTGTAATTATAATAAAATGGTTCATTATTATATTTTTTTTCTGAAATTCTAATATTAAGATTTTTTTTTTTAATCAAAAAATTTATAATTTTTGTGTAAGTAAAGTGATTCCATTTTACATCTGATGCTAAATTCATGAACTCTCGGGTATTTTTTGCAACTGGCTGATTTCTTATATTTATAGCTTGATAAAAGTTTATTTCTTTAAATTCATTTAATGAGCTATTTATATTTTCCCATCTATCAAAATTGACTGATAAATAATAAAATAACCAATATCCAGCTACTATCCTCCAATAATTTTCACTATAAGATTTTGAATGTAATTCATTCAAGGATAAAGATAATTGTTTTAACAATTTTTCATATAAATTAGTTATATAATAATTGTCTTTTTCTAATTTATTTCTGTCATCCCAATGATAAGAAGCTACCGTTTGATCTTTAATTATATAATCTTCATTTTTACACCAATTTCCTAAATAAATTATATCGTTGTCATTTATTTTTTCTTCATTTGATGTTGATATCAATTGTATAAACTGCATCTAAAAATTAATAACTTTTAAATCTGAACGAATATTTTTTTGATTTAGGACATTTTTTAAATCAAAAATCATTGCTTTTTTATCCAATAGAAAATTAAGTTTATTAAAGTTAATTAAAATCTTTTTATGCGGTACAGCAAAAAAAACTGACTTAAATTTTTTTTTAAAATTTATTTTATTGTAAAAATTAAAATATTTATTTTTTATTTTTATGTTAACCAAAGGGTCATAAACACTAACTTTATATCCTTTTGAATTTAAATACTTACATAGATCGAAAATTTTTGAGTTCCTAAGGTCATTTGTATTTTCTTTAAAAGTTAAACCTAAAACCAGTATATTGTTTATTTTTTTTTTTGAATAATTGGAATTCATTTTAATAAAATGGTTTGCGAGTTTTTTGTACATTAAATCATTTGTATATCTTCCAGTATCTATAACTCTTGGTTTAATGCCTATTTTTCTTGATATATAAGTTAAATAATACGGATCAACACCAATACAATGACCACCGACCAGACCAGGTTTAAAATTTAAAAAATTCCATTTTGTTGAAGCAGCTTTAAGAACAGAATTTAAACTTATATTAAGTTTATTAAATATGTTCCCAATTTCATTTATAAAAGCAATATTTATATCTCTTTGAGCATTTTCAATAACTTTGGCAGATTCTGCTACTGCAATACTTTCACATTTATAAACTCCAGCTTTAATTATTTTTGAATAAATTTGAGAAACAGTATTTAAGGTTTTAGAATCTGAAGCTCCAACAATTTTAGTAATTTTTTCAAGCGTATTTTTTTTGTCTCCAACATTAATTCTTTCGGGTGAGTAAGCTAAGAAAAAATCTTTATTATAAATCCTTCCAGATATATTTTCCAATATTTTAGCACAAAAATTTTCCGTACATCCTGGATATACAGTAGACTCAAATATAATTATATTTTTTTTTTTTATTTTTTTTCCAATAATTTTGCAAGCATTTTCAAGAT
>MDTA01178140.1_pt1 | contig 10203 bp, 7 predicted proteins | sample 811151 | NCBI WGS metagenome assembly MDTA01 (sample SAMN05326648, study PRJNA326480) | marine metagenome | isolation source: seawater | place: Indian Ocean: South | collected 2010 | reverse complement strand
CCATGGTTTCACCGGCAGTTAAAGGACAAGAGCAAGTAAAATTAGCGGCGCGGAAAAGTGTTAATATGACCGCCTGGGATTATTATTTACGTGCGCTCAGTGCTTTTAACAATGGTGAAGTTGGAGACGTGGTAACCGCTTTATGCGATAAATCAATTGCATTACAAGCTGATCTTTCAGATCCTTATGTGCTATATTTCCGGGCTATTTTTAATGAACGGTTTCTTCCTAGAACACAGGATAAAAGGAAGGAGTTAGATGATTTATACCATCGAATGGCGAAGAAAGCCTATGATCTTGATAGCGGCAACCCGGAAGCCGTTATAATGCTAAGCAGATCTTTTATGATAAAAGGTGAAAGAGAAAAACGGGAAGAATTATTAGAAAAAGCACTCGATATTAACCCCAATTACGCATTAGCTAATTTTGATTTAGCAATGTCTTTCCAGTTCAAAGGAGAATTTCAGAATAGTCTCGATAGTATAAATAAAGCGCTCGAATTAGATCCGTCAGATGCTGCTCGATTTCAAAGTATGCTACCTTTTTGTTATATTGGTCTTGGAGATTTTGAGAAAGCGATAGAGTGGTGTGACACGCTGATAGAGCTTTTCCCACAGAACTTTTCCCGATGGGGCTTCAAAGCAGCGTCGTTAGCCCATTTGGAGCGCCTCGAAGAAGGAAAGAGTGCGCTTACTACTTATCTAGAAAATAGACCTGAGATTAAGACATTATCTGATTATGAAAAGGTTGCACCTGATTCAATTAAGGAAACATTATTGAAAGGTTTAGAGAAATTGGGCCTTTCTTAAAATACCCTTGCAATCAGAGTAGCTTGAAAAGCTGCTTGATTGATTTATTTATTCATAATACGATATTAATTCTATCGGGAGACGTTGCGTTATTTCGCAGGGCCGAAGGAGCAACCGCCTCGGAAACTCTCAGGCAAAAGGACCGCTAGAATATAGACTCTGGAGAGGAGCCTATTTAGGTTCGCCGAAGGGATAGCAATCTCAGGCAAAAAGGACAGAGGGGGCGTTGGCGAGTTTGAAGTTTCAAAAACTTCAATACTTTGGGGATTGGAGCAACGCTTTGTAATGAATATGAAACGGACATCTTTGTATGAAGCCCACAGAGAGTTAGGCGCTAAATTTGTAGAATTTGCAGGATACTCGATGCCCGTGCACTATCAAAAAGGTGTAATGAAAGAGCACTTGCATACCCGCGCTGCGTCTGGATTATTTGATGTAAGCCATATGGGTCAAATTAAGGTTACGTCAAAAGAAAATAATTTTGACAAAGTCATTGAGGGCTTAGAAAGTTTGATGCCTGCTGATCTAAAAGCATTAGAAATCAATAGACAATGCTACTCGTTCTTTACGAATGAACGTGGCGGCGTTATCGATGACCTAATGATTGTAAAGCATCAAAATCACTTTCTACTGGTGGTGAATGCATCGAGGAAGTATACTGACTATAATTACCTAAAACAACGCATTGGTCATTTTTGTCATATTGAATGGGTCAATGATCGGTCTTTGTTAGCTTTACAAGGACCAATGTCAGAAAAGATTTTATCTAAATTTTCCAGCAGATTTAATCGGATGAATTTTCTTGATGTTTTGAGCATCAATATTCTAGGAGTACAATGTTGGGTTTCAAGATCTGGGTATACTGGAGAAGATGGTTTTGAGTTGTCTATACCAAACGGTGACGTTCAAAAAGTTTTTTTAGAACTATTAAGAGATAGAAACGTGATGGCAGCGGGTCTTGGTGCTCGAGATAGCCTCCGATTAGAAGCAGGCCTGTGTCTGTATGGCCAGGACTTAACTGAGACAAAAACACCGATTGAAGCTTCTTTGAGTTGGGCAATTCATCGGTCTAGACGTAATGGTGGATTTCCCGGAGAAAAGATAATTTTAGATCAACTTTCAGGCTTTGTACCTCAGAAAAGGGTGGGTTTGGCTCCCATTGGACGTGCGCCCATAAGAGAGGGATGTGAAATATTTTCGGATCTTTCAGGTTCGAACCAAATTGGTCAAGTAACGTCTGGTGGATTTAGCCCTACTTTGAATAAACCAATATCAATAGCTTTTGTCAAAGCAGAATGGGCAAGAATAGGAACAGAGGTATCTGTTTCACTAAGAGGAAAACGTACTCCAGCTTTGATACGGGCACTTCCATTTGTAGAAAGCAATTATAGATATAAAGAAAGGAAATAAGATGAAATATACGGAAGAGCACGAATGGATAGTGTTTGATGGAAGAGAGGCTACAGTGGGTATAACAGATCATGCCGCAGAGCAGTTGGGAGATCTCGTTTTTGTAGAATTACCAGAGGTCGGGACAAAGTTGTCTCAAAATGACGAAGTTGTTGTTATTGAGAGTGTCAAAGCTGCTTCTGATATACTTGCACCATTAAATGGCAAAGTTATTGAAATAAACGAGGCCATTGTCGAGGATCCAAGCCTGGTTAATTCAGACCCTCTTGGAAACGGTTGGTTTTTTAAAATGGAGTTGGAGGATGCTAGCCAGTTGGACAATATGATGACCGAAGAGGAATATAAAGAATTTATTAGTTGAAAAGAGAAAACAAGCGTCAGAGGAGAAAAAATTGCCTTTTAAACCAACAAATTATTTGCCTTACGATTTTGCTAATAGGAGGCATATAGGTCCGTCTCTTGAGGAGATTTCGGAAATGTTACACGTTGTCGGAGTAAAAAGTCTTGACCAGCTTATTGAACAAGCCGTCCCGAAAGATATTAGACAGACTGAAAGTTTAAAGTGGGAAAGGCCCAAGTCTGAACGCGAAGTTTTGTTTCATCTCCGCAAAACGGCCTCAAAAAATATTGTGTTAACATCGCTTATAGGTCAAGGGTATCATGGCACTGTCACGCCGCCTGCAATTCAACGAAATATTCTTGAAAACCCGGCATGGTATACTGCATATACCCCATATCAGCCTGAAATTGCCCAAGGAAGGCTTGAGGCCTTGTTAAACTTTCAGACAATGGTCTCAGATTTAACTGGTTTAGATATCTCGAATGCATCTTTACTTGATGAAGCGACAGCTTGCGCAGAGGCAATGGTAATGGCACAAAGAGTCTCAAAGTCAAAATCGAAAAACTTTTTTGTCGATGAAAATTGTCATCCACAAAATATAGCTGTAATGAAAACAAGAGCTGAACCGATAGATATAAATATTATCATTGGTAATGCTCAAGAAACTTTATATGAAGATTTTTTTGGAGCAATATTCCAATATCCTGGAACCTACGGACATTTGACTGATTATTCTGATCAAATTGAGCAGCTTCACAATGTAAACGGGATTGGTATTATTTCAGCAGATATTTTAGCTCTGACGTTATTAAAAGAGCCTGGTGCTATGAATGCCGATATCGCTGTTGGATCTACGCAGCGGTTTGGAGTTCCCGTAGGTTTTGGTGGACCTCATGCGGCTTACATTTCAACCAAAGATGCTTATAAAAGGTCCCTTCCAGGTCGACTTGTTGGCGTTTCAGTGGATAGTAGAGGCAATAGAGCTTATCGTTTAGCTCTTCAAACTAGAGAGCAGCATATTAGGAGGGAAAAAGCCACATCAAATGTTTGTACAGCTCAGGCCTTACTTGCTGTCATGGCCTCAATGTATGCAGTTTTTCACGGGCCTGAGGGATTGAAGGCAATTGCTCAGAGAATACATCGAAAGACAGTTAGATTAGCGATAGGGCTTGAGGCGGCGGGTTTCAACTTAGAGCAAAAAAGTTTTTTTGATACAATCACTTTGGATGTGGGCACGGCTCAGAGTGTTTTCATGCGCTCAGGAGTTAATGAAGGCGTAAATTTTCGAAAGATTGGTAATACAAGAATTGGAATAACGTTGGATGAACGAACTAGGCCTGAAATAATAGAGGCCGTCTGGCGAGCTTTTGGGATTGATAAAAAAGATGATGATCTTAATCCAAAATATCGCATTCCAGAGTCTTTGATCCGTAAAAGTGATTATCTTACTCATCCTGTTTTTCATATGAACAGAGCAGAACAGGAAATGACACGATACATGAGAAGGCTTTCCGATCGAGACCTTGCTTTAGACAGGGCAATGATACCATTGGGATCCTGTACGATGAAGTTAAATTCTGCTGCGGAAATGATGCCTGTGAGTTGGAGAGAGTTCTCGCTGATACATCCATATGCACCAGAAGATCAGGCTGTGGGCTATGCTGAAATGATAAAAGATTTGTCCAGAAAGCTCTGTCAAATTACGGGTTACGATGCGATCTCTATGCAGCCTAATTCAGGAGCTCAAGGGGAATATGCTGGTTTACTGACTATTAGATCATTCCACAAGAAGAATGGTGAAGCACGCAGAAATATTTGCCTAATACCAGACTCAGCCCACGGCACGAATCCTGCCTCGGCGCAAATGGTTGGCTATTCAGTTGTTCCAGTATCTTCGCTTGAAAATGGAGATATTGACTTAAATGATTTTTCACGAAAAGCATCTGAGCACTCTCAACACCTTGCAGCTTGCATGATTACTTATCCATCAACCCATGGTGTTTTTGAGGAGACGGTAAAAAAGGTTTGTAAAATAACTCATAAGCATGGTGGACAAGTTTACATAGATGGCGCAAACATGAATGCAATGGTAGGAATCGCTCAGCCTGGAAAAATAGGTGGGGATGTAAGTCATTTGAATTTACACAAAACTTTTTGTATTCCCCATGGGGGAGGTGGTCCTGGTATGGGCCCTATAGGTGTTAAGTCTCATCTAATTGACTTTTTACCGGGTGACCCGACCGGTCATGATACTCAAAATGTTGTAGCAGCGGCACAATATGGGTCTCCATCTTTATTACCTATCAGTTGGGCCTATATTCTTATGATGGGAGGCGAGGGTCTAACCCAGGCCACTAAAGTCGCAATATTAAATGCTAATTATATTGCGAAACGGCTTGATAAATCGTTTAGTATTTTATTTAAAGGACCTACGGGTAGAGTCGCACATGAGTGTATTATTGATACTAGGCCGATGAAAGAAAATGGTAACATAACCGTTGATGATATTGCAAAAAGGTTGGTTGACTGTGGATTCCATGGTCCCACTATGAGCTGGCCTGTCTCTGGTACCTTGATGATTGAACCAACTGAGTCTGAAACAAAAGCTGAAATAGACAGATTTTGTGAGGCAATGCTTGGTATTTATCAAGAATATGAAGATATAGTTTCTGAAAAAATGGATATAGAAAATAACCCTCTTAAAAATGCTCCACATACGGTTGAAGACTTGATTGGAGAGTGGAAACGCCCATACAGTCGGGAACAAGCTTGCTATCCACCTGGGGCATTCAGGGTGGATAAATATTGGGCCCCAGTAAATCGCGTTGATAATGCTTACGGAGATAGAAACTTAATGTGTTCGTGTCCATCAATGGAAAATTACCTTTAGTTCGTCGTCTGCTGTGACCCACCGCAGATAGATCATCAGTAATCTAATTTAGCAACCCATTGATCTAGAGGCTTCAAGTCAGTGCCTATATAGTTTAAATAATTTTTCCAGCGATCCTTAGCATGAAGGTAAAGTTTTTCTGTGACTTGGTTATAACTGGGTGTACTTATTCGAGCTCTTTTAAGACCTGTTTCATGAAAATGCTTAAGATTTTGATCCCAATCTAATCGTAAAAACTCTAGAACATTTTTTGCGGTATTTTCAAAATCATTAATTAAATTTTCGTATTTGATTGTTCTTACTTGAAGATCAAAACCTTTTGAGTAAATTTCCCAAAGAGTCATTATTTCGGAATATAAATGGGAAGTCATTTTCAGATCTAAAAAATTAGCCATCGCATCATTCAGTTGAAAATTTTGCATAAAACAGCTCAAAACACAGTCATACGGATGTCGAAGCACCAAAATGAATTTTGCTTTGGGGAAGACTTTTTGAATTAGTGGAGCATTTACAATATTCAACGGAAACTTATCAATTAACAATTTTTTCGAATTACGGTCAGGCAAAAGAGTGTCCAATTGGTCATTGTAAGTTTTCTCCAAATCCATAATTTGCGTTTGGCTCAGCTGATGTAGTAACTTGCTGTCTACAAATTTCCCAGCTTCAAATACCATCTTATCTACCAAGGGTTGTTCTTCTATGACATCGATCATTTCATGACTACGTAAAATAGTATCGAGTAAAGTTGTTCCAGAGCGGGGGAATCCTATTATAAAAATTGGGGCCTTACTACTCTTAGAGGTTGACTTAGATTGATATTCCTTAAAATTAATATTATATGCGGTTTTCAATTTACTAATATAAGCTGAGTAACGACGTGGATTTATTGAAAGTTTTCCAACTTGCTTTGACGAAATAAAGTTCATTTTATTAAAATGTATAAATGCTTTTTCGTAGTTACCGCAGAAATCAAAGTTTTTCGCCAATATTTCAAATAGAACTGCGCGTTTAGCTTCTGGTATTTCAGTCTCTATGAATGATTGTAGTGTAGATATTGATTGTTTATACTGTTTATTTCTAAATTGTAATTGGCCTTTTTTAAGCATTATTTCAGCATGGTTGTTGGTCAATTTTAGTGCATTATTTACGGCTATTTTAAAATTTCGTATATCGTTAGTTTTTTCATATATTTCGCATAAATTAGAGTGAGCTCTAACTAGTTTTGGTGATAAAATAATAGATTGTTTTACATGCCAAATGGCTTTTTTCAAATTAGATAATTGAAAATATAAGTTTCCTAAATTATTGTTAATTATAGCATTTTCAGGAGCAATAGAATAAGCTTTATTATATATTGCTAATGCTAACTTAATTTTTTTCTGCCCTTCGAGGGCTAAACCTAAATTATTTAACGCATCAATATTTGATGGCGCAAGTTGATTGGCTTTAGTGGCAGCCCTTTCTGCTTGATCAAATAGATAACGATCATTTAAAACTTTCGCTAAATTACACCAATAGGTTGCGTTGGTAGGCCTACCTTTAATAGCCATATTATAAATATCGGTGGCCTCTTTTAGCCTTCCGCAATCTCGTAAAACATTAGCTTTATTATTAAGATATGTTGCGTTTTTTGGATCACTCTTCAGTATTTTATCATATTGCAAAATCGCCAAATCCCACTTCATAAGTGAGCGATAAATAACACCTAATGCATTTAGTAAATGAACGTTTCTTGGTTCAATTTTTTTCAAACGCAAGGCTTTGTTAAGGGAAACATCGAGATTGCCTTTCTTATAAAGACTTATAATTTCCTTTAGTTCGCTTTTTGTTGATTTTGCCAAGGGAGATAAATATTTTCCAAGTGTTTCAAAAACACAATCTGGGTTAGTAATAAACTAGTTCAATAATAGGATTGGTTCAGTTATAAAACTATTTGTTAGAATTATCAATGCTGATTTACGATCAGCAAGCGACTAAGCCGGCTCTGACCTAATAATAAAGCCCGTGAACGAGGAAGACAATTTGAAGCGTACAATTCTACTAATTCATGGTATCGGAGCTAACAATAAAGTTTGGACTAAGTACAAAAAATTTTTCCTTTCCGAAGGCTTTAACGTTTTGTCTCCTAGTTTACGCTATCATGACAGAAAAGATTGCCCGATTGAATTAGGTAATATTAGCCTTTTAGATTATTTGAGTGATTTGGAAAGTTTGATTAAGCACCTTGATACCCCGCCAATTATAATCGGTCATTCAATGGGAGCTCTCTTAACTCTTAAATTGATGGAAAAAGACCTTGGAATTATGGGAATATGTTTAACTCCCGCAGCACCTCGGGGAATAAATGCAATTTCACCATCAGTAATCCGAATCTTCTTAAAGAATCTTTTGGTATGGAAATTTTGGGAAAAGGTGCATGCACCAAGATTTTCGTCTTTTTATTTGGGGACGTTGGGTCAGTTATCGATGACAGAGGCAAAAGAAATATTTGATGAGATTTCGGCATATGAGTCGGGAAGGGTGGGATTGGAGTTAGGGTTTCCCATATTCGACCCCAGGCGAGCCTCGGAAATAAATGAAGCTAAGATTAAGCGTCCAATATTAGTTGTTGGTGCCACAAAGGATAGAGTTACGCCGATAGGCATAGCAAGAAAGATTTCAAAAAAATTATCACACGTGTCTGATTATAAGGAATTTTCTGACTTCGGTCACTGGCTTATGTCGGGTAAGGAGTTTTCACATGTATCACAATTTTGCCTTGATTGGCTTCAAAAACAAATTGAAATGAACAAAAATTCTTCGAAACCCATGTCTTAAGTAAGGATTTGTGCTGGGATATGTTGCTTTTGTTTTTCTAAAAAAATATTTGTTTCAAATTCTTGCCATTTTTATCAAAAAAAAAATGGATTTCATTAAAAATTATTTTGTGATCTGGTTGATTAGATATTATGTTGTCATCACTTCATTTATTATCAGAAATATATAATTTGGTTTAAAATATCCATTTTTCTGTGTCGGGGAGTTTGTACAAAATGGTCAAAAATATATTATTTTCAAGACCCCTTTACCTAGTCGCATTAGAGGTTGAGTTGCCAAGAGTGGAATTCCCCAATTTGAATATACAATACACTGGTGTCGGTAAAATCAATGCTTCCTACTCAACAACGAAAAATATTCAAAGATATAAGCCTACGGTAATTATCAATTTTGGATCTGCTGGTTCTTTGGACAAAAATATTGCTGGGTTGGTCAGCGTTAAGGATGTGGTTCAAAGAGATATGGACGTAAGAAAACTAGGTTTCAAATTGGGCGAAACTCCTTTTGAGGAAATACCTGACCTAATACCTCTTAAAACACTTACTGCATCAAGTGAACAGAGTAAGTGTAAATCGGTTTCGTGTAGCACCGGAGATAACTTTGTTACGGACTTTCCTGAGTTAAAGTCAGACATTGTTGACATGGAACTTTATGCGATCGCAAGGGTTTGTTTTTTAGAAAATGTACCATTGATTGCTTGGAAATACATTTCAGATAATGCGGATGGAAATTCTTCAAGTGATTGGAAGAAAAATGTAAGGTCTGGAACCATTGCTTTTAAATCGCAAGTTATAGAGTGGATTAAGGGAAAGTAGGACATTAGTGCATCTATGTATCTACATAATTATGTAACTGACCCAAATTTGTCGCCAATATGTCGATGGTATCACCCTGGCGTAAAAATCTAGGGGGGGTTTGATTTGCTCCGGTTCCCTCTGGAGATCCGGTAGCAATTATATCTCCCGAGTTCAAAGGAATTATATTCGATATATAAGACAAAAGATCCTGTATGCTGAAGAACATTTCGCTTAGGCGTGCCTCTTGAACGGTTTTGCCATTAACTTTTGTCTCCAATATTATGCTTTCAAATTCTGATATTTCATCCCTAGTAACGATATACGGTCCACACGCTCCTGACTGGAAAAAATTTTTACCTGCAAAAAGACTGCTCTTTTGCCAATCGCGGACAGAACCGTCGTTAAACAATGTGTATCCAAAAATATGTTTCATTGCATTTTTCGGTGAAACTTTAAATGCTGGCTCGCCAATAACGATGGCAATTTCGCCTTCATAGTCAAAAGAGTTTTTTGCACTGCCAGATGGTAGTTTCAACGGGGCGTTGTGACCGACGATTGTTTCGAGGTGCCGTGAGAAAATAATAATGTTTTCTGGTTTAGCCTGTAACTTATCGTCGTATATTTTTGGATAATTAATACCTACGCATATAATTTTGTTTGTTTTAGAAATAGGGGCCTGAAAGTCAACTTGATTAATAGGAACGCCTGTTCCAACTTCCTTGAATGTCTTACGTGAGACAAAACTTTGACCATTTTGTATAAGTTTTTGCACGGTGTTGGTTGTCTGATCTAAGTTCTCTTTGGCCGCCAAGAACTCATTTCCTTCTATTATTCCAATACTTACAAACTTGTTGACTATACCTACGGCAATTTTCATATTATCTCCAACCGGATTTCTTTTCTTTTGATATTATTAGCGAAGTGATAACCTGGTTGAAGGGAGTTTTAATTCCCATTTCTCGACCTAGCCTGACGACCATTCCATTTATTGCATCGATTTCAGATTGACGCTGCGCTTCATGATCTAGTAGCATCGACGGCTTTGCTTCAGGCATTCTTTTTCCAAACGATAAAACGTACTGAATGGGCTCTTTGAATGAAAAGTAGATTTCTTTCTTTTTGCCTATTTCATAAGCTTCT
>MDTA01028001.1_pt1 | contig 10203 bp, 14 predicted proteins | sample 811151 | NCBI WGS metagenome assembly MDTA01 (sample SAMN05326648, study PRJNA326480) | marine metagenome | isolation source: seawater | place: Indian Ocean: South | collected 2010 | reverse complement strand
TAAAAATAATTCGTACTGGTGCGGAGCGTGGACAGGAAATGGATTTCACGAAGATGGTCTAAATTCTGCTATATCTGTTGCCAAATCGCTTAATGTAAAAATACCTTGGACAAATAAAATTCTGTCTTCTGAAAACAAAAGATAATGCAAAAGTTAAAATCTGAAATTACATACTGCAATATAGTTAAGTCTAATATAAAACATATTAGATATTCAAAAAAAATACACAAATTACAAGAAACAACATTTTCAATACTAATAGATTTAGAAAATTTAGACAAAGTACACAATCTATCACCTATATTTTCAGTAAATAAATTTAATATCTTTTCTTTTTATGAAAAAGACTTTGGTCCTAATCATTCATTTTTTAGAAAAAAAAGTGAAAGTATAATTAGTTTAAGTGATTATGTAAGAAATTTAGCCAAAAAAATAAATATAAATGATAAAATAAAAAAAATCGAACTTTTAACATTCCCAAGAATATTAGGTTTAAGTTTTAATCCATTATCTCTATACAGATGTTTAAATTCAAAAGGGCATGAACGTCTGTTAATTTATGAAGTGCATAATACCTTTGGTGAATGTCATTCATACTTAGTTAAAATTAAGAATAATAAACAAAATTGGTACGAAGCGAAAAAAATTATGTTTGTTTCTCCTTTTTTTAAAATTAATGGTAAATATAAATTGAGTTCAAAAAAAATTTTTGATAAAATTTGTGTTTTTGTTAAATATTTTGATAATAAAAAATTAAAACTATTCGCATCCCTTGAAGGGGAAATAATTGATTTTAATTCTTTTAATTTAATAAGAGAAACAATTATAACTAAAAATTTTCCTTTAAAACCTCTATTGAAAATTCATTTAGAAGCATTAAAATTGTATATAAAGGGTTTTAGATTTCATACTTTTTATCAGTTAAAGAAAAATTATTTTTCTATTGCTAAATTTAAATTAAAAAACAAAGGATAAAATGTTAGAAAAATTTAGAGAAAAAATATTTATTCAAATTTTAAAAAAAATTAAGTATGGAAAACTTTATCTTACCCTTCCTAACAAAACACAAATTATTTTTGTTGGAGAAAACAATGGACCCGATGCAGAATTAGATATAAATAACCATAAAGGAATTAAAAATATTCTATCTGATGGTAAAATGGGTTTTTGTGAATCATACATAAAAGGATATATTAATAGTAACTCTTTATCTAATTTAATTCATTTATCTGTATTACATAACTCATATATAGAAAAAAAAATGTCATTTGACAAAATTAATAATTTTATTAGAAAATTTAAGCATTGGAGAAATAGTAATTCTGTATCTAATTCTCTAAAGAATATATCTTACCACTACGATTTAGGGAATAGTTTTTATTCAAAATGGTTAGATAATAGTATGACTTATTCATCTGCTGTTTTTGAAAAAAATACAGACACACTAGATATAGCTCAAAAAAATAAATATAAAAAAATTGCTGAGTTAGCTAATATTCAAGAAAGTGATACAGTTTTAGAAATCGGTTGTGGGTGGGGTGGATTTCTAGAATTTGTTGCTTTAGAAATAAAAGCGAGAATAAAAGGTATAACCATCAGTCGTGAACAATATAAATATGCAAAAAATAGAATAAAAAAATTAAATTTAGAGAATTATGTAAATATTGAGTTTTTAGATTATAGACATTTAAATGAAAAGTTTGATAAAATTATTTCGATAGAAATGTTTGAAGCAGTTGGTGAAAAATACTGGAAAAAATTTTTTAATATTATTGCGAATTCTCTTAATAAAAATGGTAAATCTGTACTTCAAACAATTACAATTGACTCAAAAGAATTCAAAAGCTATCGGGAAAATCCAGATTTTATACAGCAATATATTTTTCCTGGAGGTATGTTGCCACCAATGAATAAAATTGAAAAAATTATTAATCTTTCTGAACTTAATATTATATCTCATAAAAGTTATGCAATGGACTATGCACAAACTCTTAAAAATTGGAAAAAAAGATTTAACAAAGCTTGGCCTAAGTTATCTATAAGCAATGAATATGATGAGAATTTTAAAAGGATATGGGACTTGTATCTCTCTTATTGTGAAGGTGGTTTTAAAGGAGGAATGATTGATGTTAAACAAATCCTAATTGAACACAAATAAGGTTTTATTATTTAAACTTTTAGAAATCTTTTTATAAAAATACCAATTATAGGAAAATTTATGAAAATCTGACTAAAACTATCCCAATGATCTAAATGTTTTAAAACTTTACCCTCATTGTCAAAATTTATTTCACTTATTCCAATTATTTTGATTTTCTTATTTTTTTTTGTAATTCCTAAGAAAGTCCATTTAATATATCCCGATTTTTCTGAAGCGCTAATATCATCAATGATAAATTTAGGATTATCAAAATCTACATACATTTTTTCAAAAATGCTCAAAAACTTTGTTTTTCCTAAGGTTTTATGAAAAGGATCAGAAAAAACTATTTTTTTAGAAATAATTTTTTTTATATCTTTATAATTATCAATTGAAAGTTCAGAAAAATTTTTTGCATAATATTTTGTTAATTTCAAAATGTCTTTTTTCATTTGTGATAACCTGTTTTCCTACCTACTAATTTTAAATAAGATAAATGTGGTAATAGTTTTAATAACTTCATGATTTTTGAAAATGATGGAGGAAAAGCTATTTCAAATTTTGAACTATGTAAACCATTAAAGATAAAAAATGCTGCCTTTTCTGCTGAAATTAATTGAGGCATTTTAAAATCATTTATAGAAGTAGCATCAGTTTTTACAAATCCAGGATTTATTATTTGTAGTTTTATGCCATATTTATTCAAATCAAAGTATAAACACTCCACTAAATTTTGTAATGCTGCTTTGGTAGGTCCATATGCACTAGATTTCGGTAACCCACGATAACCTGCAACAGATGACATTATAGCTATCTGGCCTTTTCTTGACTTTACCATTAAAGGAACAATGATTTCCAGGCAATAAATAATACCTAAATAGTTTATATCGATGTGCTCCTTAAAAATATTACTATCAATATTTTCAGCATTTACAGGTTTATATATGCCAGCATTTAAAATAACAACATCTGGAAACCCATGTTGATTAATTGATTTTAATATTTGTCTTTGTATATCTTTTTTATTTGAAATATCTGCATAATAACAATTTAGAAATTTTTTATATTTATTATTATTATTCTTGTTCTTTGAAAAAATTGAAACACAATCATTATTCTTATAAAATTTTTTTGCAAGCGCAGCGCCTATACCTCTACTTCCTCCTGTAATTAAAATATGCCTTCTCATTTTTACCTAATATTACAACTGTTAACAGATACTTTCGCATAACCTTTAATATCTGAAGAGACGATATCAACAGATATTAACCAATCTTCAGCTGGAAGAATTGAATTCAAAGGAATTTTTCCTTTAACTATTTTTTGAGAACCTAGATATACGTACTTAACTTTTATTTCTCTAGTAGGATCAAACCACGGGTCATTTTTTGATCCATTAACTTTTGATATACCTTCAATAAAAATTCTTAACCCACCACCAAACAAATTAATGTTTGATTCAACACCACTATATAATTCTGTTGCAACTGCTATATCTTCATTTAATATATTTCTACAATTAAGTGGCTGCCCCAATCCTTGCAACATTTGATAAATTTGTTCAATTTTTGTACCTTTTGATATTTGCTCCTTGACTAACCTAGTCAATTTACTTTCCTTCTTAAAAGAAGTAAGCATAAGAGCCTGATTTTCAGCATTTTGTAATTTTAATTCATGTTCTAATCTCTCTTTTTCTATATTTAAAGACTGTATTTTTACATTATTTTCATAAATTTCTAGATCAGCGTCAGCCTGTAATCTTCTTTGCTCTATTGATCCCCATTGCCAGCCTAACCATAATGCAAGAGATAAAGCAAAAAAACGAATTATCCATGAAGTATATACTTGTACTTCTTTCCTTCTATATTTTTCTCTCGTCTCAAAAAAATCCATTTTTCTAAAATTTCTCTAAAAAATTAGTATTTTCAAAATAATTAATTAAATATTTTTTTAAATTAAAAATTATTGTAATTTAACCTTTATAATGGATATGTTAACAAAATCAAAAAATAAAAGAGCTTGGCAAAGAATGCTCTCAGGCAGAAGGCTAGATATACTTTTTCCTTCTCCTTTAGATATTGAAATTGAAGACATTGCTCAAGGGTTATCTAGGGTAGCGAGATGGAATGGACAAACAATAGGAAAATATTCATTTTCAGTTGCAGAACATTCATTATTAGTTGAAAGAATATTTTCATCTTTTTTTGCAAATCCCCAAAAAAAGTGGCAATTAAGTTGCCTTTTACATGATTCTTCCGAATATGTTATTGGAGATATGATATCACCCTTTAAAAACTCAATAGGAGGTGAATATAGAAAAGTAGAAAAAGACTTATTAGATTCTATTCATCTTAGGTTTAATTTACCAACCAAAATACCGCATGGCATAAAAAGTAAAATTAAAAAAGCTGATAAAATTGCAGCTTTTATTGAAGCCACACAATTAGCTGGATTCTCAATAAATGAAGCTAAAAGTTTATTTTGTAATCCAAATCCTTGTTTTCTGGAAATCAAAATTACTTCATCTAAACCATCAAAAGCAAAAAAGAATTTTTTAGAGAGATTTTTTAATCTATACAAAAATTTATAAATTTTTTTAAAAATAACTTTACGAAAAAATTAAACTAGGTGTATATGATTATTATGATAATAAATGGGGGCATGGTGAAATTGGTAAACACAACAGACTTAAAATCTGTCGCCTTAATAGGGCTTCCCGGTTCAAGTCCGGGTGTCCCCACCATTAAAAATAATAAATATTTATAATATATTAATTATCTAATGTTTTTTTTTCCACTTTTTGATAATAACCCAACAAAAGACAGACCTATTGTCTCATGGATAATTATATTCCTATGTATCATTGTGTATATGTGGCAGATAACTTTAAGTGATTTTGAACAAAAACTAATTTTTTTAAAATTTGGAATAATACCTTCAACATTGTTTGGAATCTCATCATTGCCTTCAGAAATTTATTCTATATCTCCAATATTAGCAATTTTTACATCAATGTTTCTTCATGGAAGCATTATGCATTTATTGTCTAACATGTTATATATGTGGATATTTTCTGATAATATTGAAGATCAAATTGGTAAAGTTAAATTTATAATTTTTTATTTTTTATGTGGATTTTTTGCAGCACTAACACAATCATTAATCGACCCTGAATCTAATATTCCTATGATAGGTGCTTCAGGTGGAATTGCTGGCATATTAGGAGCATATATAATTTTATTTCCTAAAGCTTATGTAAGAGTATTTTTGCTAATTCTTATTTTTATAAGAATTGTATCATTTCCAGCTTGGTTAGTTTTAGGTTTTTGGATACTAGGTCAATTTATAAGTGCACCAATTAATCTAACTAGTGATGGTGGAGTAGCATATTTTGCGCATATTGGTGGTTTTATTTCTGGAGTCATTTTAATATATTTTTTCAAAGAAAAAAATGTTAGTTCAGTTGTTAATTTGAAAAAAAATAAAAAAAATATCATGACACAACCAATAACATTTCATGATTTAAAAAAAGAAGCTAAACTAAGATATAAAAGTTATGTTCCATCAGTTAGAAAAAAGAGAAAAAATATTAATTGATCTCTACTTTAAACTTTTCTAAAGATAATCTATTAAGAATATGCTCTTTAACTTCTTCAACCATTAATTTATTAAAACCAGTTATCACTAATGAGGTACCAAAGTTACCTGGTTTAAACCATGGATAAGATCCAATACTTATCTCAGTAAATTGATTATTAATTTCAGTTAATATAGATGCAATGGTGCCTTCTCCAACATAACATTTTAAATTAGCTGAATATTTTCTATCACCTCCAACCAGATTATCAGAAAAACTGTTAAACATTGATTGAAATATCAATGGTACTCCTGCCATTACAAAAATATTATTTAATTTAAATCCAGGCGCAATACTGACAGGGTTTTCAATTAAGTCTGATCCTTCAGGAATTTTTGCCATTTTCCTTCTATATTTATTAAATTCTAAGTTTGTATTTTTATAATGTTGTTCTAATTTTTCTAATGCAATCTTGTTTGTTTTTACTTTACGATCAAAAGCTTCAGCAATAGATTCTGTTGTAATATCATCATGGGTTGGACCAATTCCACCAGAAGTAAAAACATATGTATGTTTATGTGATAATTCTAAGATATTTTTTTTTATTTCAATTTTATTATCAGCAATTATTCTTGCTTCTAAAAATTGTATATTTAATAGTTTTAATTTTTCTGCTAACCAACCAATATTTTTATCTTTTGTTCTTCCAGATAGAATTTCATCTCCAATAACTAACATTGATGCCGTAATATGTTTCATTTTGATTTTTCTTTCATTTTCCATTATAAAGTATTTTATTTTAATTATTACTTCAGTAATGAATAATCCATGAATGAACAAGTAGTTTTACATAATAAAGATGCCTTTTTATCTATGCACAAAGCTGGTGCCTTAGCCGCTGAAGTATTAGATATGATAACTCCATTTGTTAAAGAGGGTATAACTACAGAAAAATTAAACAACTTATGCCATCAATATATTATTTCTAAAGGAGCTACACCAGCACCATTAAATTATAGAGGTTTCCCCAAATCAACTTGTATTTCTATAAACCATGTTGTTTGTCATGGTATTCCAAGTGAAAAAAAATTAAGTAATGGTGATATATTAAATATAGATGTAACTGTAATTAAAGAGGGATGGTATGGCGACACATCAAGAATGTATTGGGTTGGCAATCCTTCAGTAAAGGCCCAAAATCTTACAAAGGTAACTTACGACTGCTTAATGCTTGCTATCGAGAAAGCAAAACCTGGAAACACTTTAGGTGATATTGGACATGTAATTCAAGAATATGCAGAAAAGAATCGTTTCTCTGTTGTTAGAGATTTTACAGGTCATGGTCTTGGAAAAGTATTTCATACTAGTCCAACAGTTTTACATTTTGGGAAACCAAAAACAGGATTAATTTTAGAACCTGGTATGATTTTTACTATTGAACCAATGATAAATGAGGGTGGATATAGTACTAAAATTTTAAATGATGGTTGGACTGCTGTTACAAGAGATAAATCATTATCCGCTCAATTTGAACACTCTTTAGGCATAACAGAAGATGGATGTGAAATTTTTACATTATCAAAAAAAGGGTTTCATTATCCACCATATTTATGAAATTTATTTGTTTTTTTCTTTCTTAAATTTATCTATTCCTGATTTAATTTCATTAGAAATATTTGCTGTAATCTTACCTGCTTTTCTACTCCCTTTTAGTAAGGCTGGTTTTGATTTTTGTAACAACTCATTTGAAACATTGGCAACCTTTTTTTGGACTCTAGGATCAGCCACAACACTTTTTAAAACAGAAAAGATGATATTTCTAAATAGCATATTTTTTAATCATATTATATTATTTATAAATCTATTATAGCATTTTAATTTTATAAATGATAACAATTACTTTTAAATATTAAATAAAAAAAATGATACAAAGATATTCAAGACCTGAAATGAAATCCATTTGGTATCAGCAAACAAAATTTGATATCTGGTTTCAAATTGAAGCTCATGCCTGTGATGCTCTTGCTAAATTAGGTAAAATTCCTCAAAAAGCTTCAAAATCAATTTGGAAAAATGGTAAATATTCGATAAAGAGAATTGAACAAATCGAAAAAAAAACAAAACATGACGTAATTGCATTTTTAACTAATTTATCTGAAAATATTGGCCCAGACGCAAGGTTTATTCATCAAGGGATGACTTCTTCTGACATTTTAGATACAACGTTATCTATACAATTAGTTAAATCATCAGAAATTTTATTAGATGGAATAAAAACTTTATGTAGAGAAATTAAAAAGCAATCTTTAAAACATAAATATACACCAACAATTGGTAGATCGCACGGAATTCACGCCGAACCTACAACATTTGGATTAAAATTAGCAAGTTTTTATTCAGAGTTCACTAGAAATTATAATAGATTAAAAAATGCTAAAGAAGAAATATCTATTTGCGCAATTTCTGGTGCAATTGGTACATTTGCACATATTGATCCATACGTTGAAAAATATGTTGCATTAAAAATGGGGCTAAACATTGAACCAATTTCGACACAAATTATTCCAAGAGATAGACATGCAATGTTTTTTTCCACTTTAGCTGTTATAGCTAGTTCAATAGAGAGGTTTTCAACAGAAATCAGACATTTACAAAGAACTGAAGTTAGAGAAGTTGAAGAATATTTTTCTATTGGTCAAAAAGGGTCTTCTGCTATGCCACATAAAAGAAATCCTATTTTAACTGAAAATTTAACTGGTTTAAGTAGAATTGTACGATCTTCTATTATACCCGCACTTGAAAATGTTGCTCTTTGGCATGAGCGTGATATTTCCCATTCATCAGTAGAAAGAATGATTGCACCAGATACAACAATAGTTCTTGACTTTGCAATTCATCGTTTAATTAAGGTTGTACAAAACCTAATAATATATCCAGAGCAAATGAGAGAAAATTTAAATAAATTAAATGGTTTGATATTTTCACAAAAAATTTTACTAGAATTAACTAATAAAGGTTTAAGCAGAGAATCTGCATATAAAGTTGTTCAAAAAAATGCTCTTTTATCTTGGGAAAAAAATCTCAATTTCCTCGAGACGTTAAAAAAAGATAAAACAATAAAAAAATATTTAAATGATAAAGAACTTAACAATTCTTTTAATTTAGAAAAACAATTACAACATGTCGATACAATATTTGATCGTGTATTTAATTAATAATGAGTTTTAAATTGAAAAATAAAGACAAAATTTTTTATGAAGGAAAAGCTAAAATTCTCTATTTTTCAGATAAAAAAAATACTTTAATTCAATATTTTAAGGATGATACAACAGCATTTAATGCAAAAAAAATGGATAAAATTAACAAAAAGGGTATTTTAAATAATTTTATAAGTGCACATTTATTCAAAGGTTTAGAGCAAATAAACATTCCACATCATTTTATTAAAATTATCTCAGAAAGAGAGCAATTAATTAAACAACTTAAAATTTTTAAAATTGAAATAATTTCAAGAAATTACGCTGCTGGTTCTATTTGTAAGAGATTAGGAATTAATGAGGGATATAAATTTAATAAACCTTTAATAGAATTTTGTCTTAAAGATGATAAATTTAATGATCCTATTATATCAAAACAGCATATACAAAATTTACAACTTGCTAGTAAAAATGAAATTAAAAAAATTATAGAATTAACTAGTAAAATTAATTATTTCTTGACAGGTATTTTTTTTTCTATTGGCATAAAATTTATAGATTTTAAATTAGAATTTGGTAAATCATATAAAAGTAATGATACTAATATTTATTTAGCTGATGAAATTAGTCCTGATAATTGTAGACTATGGGATATTGATTCTAATAAAAAATTAGATAAAGATAGATATAGAGATGACCTTGGTGGGTTGTTAGAAGCTTATCTTGATGTATCAAGAAGATTAGGAATAAAAAAAGTTTTTTAAGATGGAATTTAAAATCTATATTTCACTCAAAGAAGGTGTTTTAGACCCAGAAGGTAAAGCGATAAATTCTTCATTAGTTAATCTTGGTTTTAATGAAGTTCAAGATATAAAAACTGGGAAATATATTATAATTAAACTTAATGAAAACAATAAATCTAGAGCTAGAAAAAAAATTTCTAAAATGTGTGAATTATTATTAACCAATACAATTATAGAAGATTATGTTATTGAAGAAATTTTAAATTAAATGAAAGTAGCAATTATAATTTTTCCAGGATCTAATTGTGATAAAGATATTATGAAAGCTGTTAAAATAATAACTGGGAAAAATCCTATTCTGGTATGGCATAAAGATACATCTCTTCCTTCAGTTGACTTAATAATCCTTCCTGGTGGTTTTTCATATGGAGATTATTTAAGGTGCGGCGCACTTGCTGCGAAATCAAGCATACTTGAGAGTGTAATATCAAGTTCTTTAAGTGGTGTTCCAATTTTAGGTATATGCAATGGTTTCCAAATTTTACT
>MDTA01227999.1_pt1 | contig 10206 bp, 11 predicted proteins | sample 811151 | NCBI WGS metagenome assembly MDTA01 (sample SAMN05326648, study PRJNA326480) | marine metagenome | isolation source: seawater | place: Indian Ocean: South | collected 2010 | reverse complement strand
TCATATAATTATTGGATCAGGTCATATGATTATGATTGAAAAAGCTTTTGAAATGCGAGAAAAGATTTTGGAATTTTTAAATAAATGAAAAACTATTCTATTGCAAAATCCAGAAGATTAAGGAGTACTCCCTATACTTCAAGAATAGAAAAGCAAGGTGTAACAGCTTACACTGTTTATAACCATATGTTGTTACCAGCAGCTTTTGGATCTATTGAAGAATCATATCACCATCTAAAAAAAGATGTTCAGGTTTGGGATGTTGCCGCAGAGAGACAGGTTGAAATTTCAGGAAAAGACTCAGCTAAACTAGTTCAATTAATGACTTGTAGAGATTTATCAAAATCTAAAGTTGGCAGATGTTATTATTGTCCAATAATTGATGATAATGGAAATTTAATTAACGATCCAGTTATACTTAAATTAGCAGAAGATAAGTGGTGGATTTCTATTGCAGATTCCGATGTTATTTTTTTTGCAAAAGGACTTGCTACGGGTAATAAATTTGACGTAAAAATTTTAGAACCAAAAGTAGATATCATGGCAATACAAGGTCCAAAATCTTTTGATTTAATGGAAAAAGTTTTTAGTAAAACAATTACAGAATTAAAGTTTTTTGGATTTAATTATTTTGATTACAAAGGAACAAAACATTTGATTGCTAGATCAGGTTGGTCAAAACAAGGTGGCTTCGAAGTTTATGTTGAAAATACTGCGTCGGGTCAAGATTTATATGATCATCTTTTTGATGTAGGCAAAGAATTTAACGTAAAACCTGGCTGTCCTAATCTCATGGAGCGAATTGAAAGCGGTCTTCTTTCTTATGGAAATGATTTTGATAATAATGACAATCCTTTTGAATGTGGTTTTGAAAAATATGTAAATTTAGATTCTGATGTTGTTTTTTTAGGCAAAGAAAAATTAAAAAAAGTTAAATCTGAGGGAATAAAAAGAAAATTAATGGGAGTTCATATTGAAACAAATGAAATTAATTTAACAGGTTCCTTAAAAATAATGAATCAAGATGGTAGTTTAATCGGAGATCTTCGATCTGCATGCTATTCGCCTCATTTTAAAAAAGTTATTGGTATTGCAATGATAAATGAGCCTTTTTGTAAAGTATCTGAGACTGGTAAGCTTGAAATTGAAGGAAAAACTTTTACTCTTAAAGTTTGCGATTTACCTTTCATCTAGTATAAAACTTACATCATGAATATTGCAATTGTAGGAGCAACCGGAAATGTTGGTAGAAAAACTCTAGAAGTTCTAGAAAAAAAAAAGATTTCTATTGATAAATTATATTTGGTTGCATCGCAAAAAAGTGTCGGAAAGAAAATTAATTTCAAAGATAAAGAATATGAAGTTTGCGACCTAGAAAGCTTTGATTTTTCAAAAGTTAAGATCTCTTTTTTTGCAGCTGGAGGAAAAATTTCAGAACAATTTGCAGAAAAAGCAGCAAAGAATTGTTTAGTTATAGACAATTCTAGCAAATTTAGAATGGATCCCGATGTTCCTTTAATTGTGCCTCAAGTAAATGCAGATGCTTTAAATAGTATAAAAAAAAATATTATTGCAAATCCTAATTGTTCTACCGCACAATTAGTAATAGCATTAAAACCTCTTCATGATCTCTTTTCAATTAAAAGAATAGTTGTTTCTACTTATCAATCTGTCTCAGGCGCTGGAAAGGCTCCAATGGATGAATTAATAGAACAAACTAAAAAGGTTTTACAAGGTGAAAAAGTTGAGTCTAAAAATTTTACAAAACAAATAGCTTTTAATGCGATTCCTCACATTGATGTTTTTTCAGATAATGGTTACACGAATGAGGAATTAAAGATGAGTAATGAAACAAAAAAAATTTTAGATACTAAAATTGAATTAACAGCAACTTGTGTGAGATTACCTATATCTGTTTCGCATTCAGAATCAGTAAATATTGAATTTGAAAAATCTTTTTCATTAGAAAAAGTTAGGACTGCATTAAATAATTTTGAAGGGTGTAAAGTGATTGATACTAGACAGGATGGAGGGTATTCAACGCCATTAGAAGCGGAAGGCAAAAATGAGACTTTCATATCTAGAATAAGAGAAGATAAAACTGTAAAAAATGGATTAAATTTATGGATAGTTTCAGATAATCTTTTAAGAGGTGCCGCATTAAACTCAGTTGAAGTAGCAGAGACATTAATTAAAAATAATTTTTATGGAAAATAAAAAACCTTTATCTCCACACATACAAATTTATAGATGGCACATTTCATCTTTAGTTTCAATAACTCACAGAATAACTGGTATAATAAATATTATTGGAATAACCTTTGTATGTATTTGGGTTTCATTACTTCTTTTAGGTGAAAATAATTATGGAATTATTAATTTTTATTTAAATTCATTTTTTGGAAAATTTTTAATTATAGGTTTAACTTGGTCATTTTCTTTTCAAATTTTAAGTGAGTCGAGACATCTAATCATGGATCTTGGATTTGGATTTGATCCAAAAACAACAAATATTACAGGTTTATTTGTAATAATTGGATCAATAATTTTTACAATTATTTTTTATTTAATAGGAAAAAATTTTATTTAAATGATAGAAGCAACGAAAAAATGGATTTTTTTAAAAATAAGCGGAGCACTTTTGATTCCCCTTATGGTATGGTTTATAATTAATATCATATCAATTTATGATCAAAATTTTCTAAATGTAGTAGATTTTTTTAAAAACTCGTTTTCAAAATTTTTATTTAGTATATTTATCACAAATGCTTATTTCTTTTCTGCATTGAGTATTAGTGAGGTTTTTGAGGATTATATTGATAATTACAAAATGAAAAATGTCGCAAACAAGCTTTTATACATCTCAGCAGTGGTAATTCCATTAATTACAATTATATTAATATCTAGATTATGAGTTCATACAAAATTATAGACCATGAATACGATGTTGTTGTTTTAGGGGCTGGTGGATCAGGTTTAAGAGCTGCTGTTGGATTAAGTGAAGCTGGTTTGAAAACCGCATGTATTTCAAAAGTATTTCCAACGAGAAGTCATACCTCGGCTGCTCAAGGTGGAATTTCAGCAGCACTTGGAAACATGGGTGAAGATGATTGGCGTTGGCATATGTATGATACTGTTAAAGGTGCAGATTGGTTAGGAGATCAGGATAGTATAGAATATTTATGCAAAGAGGCACCAAAAGCAGTTATTGAGCTTGAAAAATATGGTGTTCCATTTAGCAGAACTGAGGATGGAAAAATTTACCAAAGACCTTTTGGTGGTATGACTAAAAATTATGGCAATGGAATAGTACAACGAACTTGTGCAGCTGCTGATAGAACTGGTCATGCAATTTTACACACTTTATATGGACAGGCTTTAAAACATAAAACTGAATTTTTTATAGAATATTTTGCATTAGATTTATTAATGAAAAATGGTGAGTGCAAAGGCTTAATAGCTTGGAATTTAAATGATGGGACCATTCATAGATTTAGAGCTCATACTGTAATTATTGCGACAGGTGGATATGGTAAAGTTTATTATTCCGCTACCTCAGCTCATACCTGTACCGGAGATGGTAATGCAATGGTTTTAAGAGCTGGTTTACCATTACAAGACATGGAATTTGTACAATTTCATCCAACTGGAATTTACGGTCATGGAACATTAATTTCAGAAGGTGTTAGAGGTGAAGGTGGTTACTTGGTAAATTCTAAAGGAGAGAGATTTATGGAAAGGTATGCACCAAAAGCAAAAGACCTAGCATCAAGAGATGTTGTGAGCAGGTCAATGTCAATTGAGATTAATGAGGGTCGTGGAGTTGGAAAAGATCAGGATCATGTTCATTTACATTTAAGTCATTTAGACAAAAGTGTAATTGAAAATAGATTGCCAGGTATTACTGAGGCGGCAAGATTGTTTGCTAACGTAGATGTCACTAAAGATCCTATTCCAGTTGTGCCAACAGTGCATTACAATATGGGTGGCATCCCCACAAATTATAAAGCTGAAGTTTTAACTGTTAACGGTTCAGAAAAAGTGGTTCCAGGATTAATGGCAATAGGTGAAGCTGCGTGCGTATCAGTTCATGGAGCAAATAGACTAGGCTCAAATTCTTTGATAGATTTGGTTGTTTTTGGAAGGGCAGCTGCAAAAAGAGCAGCAGAACTAATAAAACCTGGCATGCCTCATGAAAAAATTAGTGATTCTGAAACTCAAAAATGTTTAGATCGTTTTGATAAATTGAGAAATGCTAATGGTGAAACAAGCACAGCTGAATTAAGACTTTCAATGCAAAAAACTATGCAGTCGAAATGTGCAGTGTTTCGAACAGAAAAAAATCTTAGAGAGGGAGTTGATGAAATTAAAAAAACATATGATGGAATGGGCTCTATTTCTGTAAAAGATAAATCATTAATTTTTAATACTGATTTAGTTGAAACTCTAGAGTTTGATAATTTAATTAGGCAAGCGGTCACAACAGTAGATTCCGCATATCATAGAAAAGAAAGCAGAGGTGCCCATGCTAGAGAAGATTATCCAAAAAGAGATGATGCTAATTTTATGCAACACACTCTTGCCTGGTGTGACGGAAAAGAGACAAAAATAAGCTATCGTCCAGTTCACAATTCTACATTAACAAATGATGTTCAATATTTTCCTCCTCAAGAAAGAGTTTATTAATGGTTCAAATAAATTTACCTGAAAATTCAAAATTAAAAAAGGGTAACTATTTTAAAGATAAAACCGGTTCTAAAAATTTAAGAAAAGTAAATATTTATAGATGGGACCCTTCAACAGGGGATAGCCCGAGAATTGATACTTATGAAGTAGATATGGATAACTGTCCCTCAAAGGTATTGGATATTTTGAATAAAATTAAGAACGAAATAGATCCTACAATAGCGTATCGAAGATCTTGTGCTCATGGTGTTTGTGGTTCATGTGCAATGAATATGGATGGAAAAAATGGTTTAGCTTGCACGACATCTCATTCTGAAATAAGTGGTGATATAGATATTTTTCCTTTGCCTCATTTAAAAGTCAAAAAAGATTTAATTGGAGATTTAGATGGTCTATATAAACAATATCAATCAATTGAACCTTGGTTGAAATCTAACTCAAAATCTGAGTCAACAGAAATTATTCAATCAAAAAAAGATAGAGAAAAATTAGATGGGGCTTATGAGTGTATTATGTGCGCTTGCTGCTCTACTTCTTGCCCAAGTTATTGGTGGAATGGCGATAAGTATTTGGGACCAGCTGTATTACTTCAAGCTTATCGATGGATTATTGATAGCAGAGATGAGGATAGGAAAGAAAGATTAAAAAAAGTAGCGGATGAACTTAAACTTTATAGATGTCATACAATAATGAATTGTACGAGTGCTTGCCCAAAAGGTCTTAATCCTGCAAAGGCAATAGCTGAGATAAAGAAGATGCTAGTTAAAGCTTAATTTTTTAATAAAATTTTTTTAAGATTATTTGCTGAACTAATCATTAATGGTAAAATTTTTTTTAAATCTTCAATATTTTTTCTACTTTTTGCAGTGTGTGTTGATAGACAAAAATATAAAGTATTATTATTTGTAATTGGTACTGATAATCCAACCATTCCATTAAATCATTCTTCATTATCAAATGCATATCCTTGCTTTTTAATTTTGTTAAGCTCTTTTTTAAATTGTGCAACATCTGTAATTGTATTTTTTGCAGTTTTTGGTGTTTTGATATTTTTAAAAATTTGTGTAGACTCTGTACTATTTAAAAATGATAGATAAAGTTTTCCTGAAGCAGATGCATGTAAAGGCAAATGATCCCCGGCATCTAAATTTAGTTGCATTGGCCAGTGAAACTGAATTCTATCAAAATAGACTAATTTTGTTCCAATCGGCATAGATAAACTAACTGTTTCTTGAATATCATTCGTTAATTTTCTAAGAAATGATCTTCTAAGAGTGAAATTAGGTTCGTATGGTAAAGATTTAAGAATTATGTCTCGAATCTTTGGACCGGGAATGTAAGTTTTGTTGTTATTTTGAATCAAAAATTTTTCTTCACATAATGTTTCTATTTGGCGATAAACTGTTGCTAAAGGGATTTTTAATTTGTGAGAAATTTTTTTTGCAGTATATTTTTCTGGATCATCTAAAATTTCCTCTAAAATATTTAGTATTCTCCTTGGTGATGTTCTCGTTTTCATAAAATATGAAAATTATTGAAAAAATTATGATAAAACAGGTATAGTAAATTCTGGCCCCGCATTATCCTCATTCCAAGTAATTGTTGCTGTTTTTAATTTTGTATAGAATCTAACCCCATCTGGGCCATGAATTGAATGGTCTCCAAAAAGGGATCTCTTCCATCCTCCAAAGCTATGATAAGCAACTGGAACAGGTATCGGCACATTAACACCTATCATACCAATTTTAGCATTTTCAGTAAAATGTTTTGCAATATTTCCACTTTTTGTAAAAACAGCAGCTCCATTACCTAGTTCGTGATCGTTAACTAATTTTAAAGCATCTTCATATTTTTCTGTTGTCATCATACTTAATACTGGACCAAATATCTCCTCTTTATAAATTTTCATATTTGGTTTTACTTCATCGAATATTGTTGGCCCAACAAAATAACCCTTCTCGTAACCTTGTTTTTTAAAATTTCTTCCATCAGAAAGTAATTTTGCACCCTCTTTTTCACCACTGTCAATATATCCTAAAACCTTTTTGTAGTGTGCATCACTACTCAGTGGGCCGAAATCAGCCTTTTCATCTGTATATGGACCTACATTTAGTTTGGATGTTTTTTCTAATAACCTATTTTTTATTTTTTCATTTGTTTGTTTTCCTACACATACTGCTACTGAAATAGCCATACATCTCTCTCCAGCTGAACCAAAAGCAGAACCAATTATTGCATCAGTAGTTTTTTCTACATCAGCATCTGGCATAATTACCATGTGGTTTTTAGCTCCACCTAAGGCTTGAATTCTTTTATTGTTTTTAGTTCCAGTATGATACACATATTCAGCAATTGGAGTAGATCCCACAAAACTTACAGCTTGAATATTTGGATTTATTAATAATTCGTCGACAGCTTCTTTATCACCATTAACTAAATTTAGAACACCTGGAGGAAAGCCAGCCTTAATTGCTAATTCAGCAAGCTTTAAAGGACAACTTGGATCTTTTTCAGATGGTTTTAATACAAAAGTATTACCACAAGCAATTGCTACTGGGTACATCCACATTGGTACCATCGCAGGAAAATTAAAAGGAGTTATGCCTGCACAAACACCAAGTGGTTGACGTAAAGTATGAGAGTCAACATTTGTACCTACGTTAGATGAATGTTCACCTTTTAAAGACGAAGTAATTCCTGTAACATATTCAACTACTTCTATTCCTCTCTGTATAGATCCTTTAGCATCTGGTATTGTTTTTCCATGTTGTTTTGAAACTAATTCTGCTAACTCGCTCATGTTTTCGACTAACAAATCTTTATACTTTGAAAAAATTCTAGCTCTAGTTATTGGAGTTGTTTTTGACCATTTTAAAAATGCTTTAGAAGAATTTTCGATTGCCATTTTTACAATTTCCTTACTAGCTAATTCAACTTGAGCTATTTGCTCTCCTGTTGCAGGATTAAAAACTTTTCCTTTTCTTGACTTATCGTTTTTAAATATTTTACCGTCTATAAAGTGGCTAATAGTTTCCATAAGTTTATTATTTTTATTAAAGTTATATCAATTAAATTATATTTTCAATATGATTGCTTAAATGAGAAAAATATTATCATTTAAAGTTAATAAGCTATTGACTCTCATTTTTACATATAATTAGATTATGGATTAAATATTTAAGAGGAAGGGGGAAAACTCTTGAGTACAAGGGAAAATGTGAGAATTTGTGTGCCGAGATACATGCAAATCGGCAAAGGAAGTTTAAATCATCTTCCTGAGATCATTAATATCTTAGGTTCTATAAAATCACTTTTAATAGTGACAGATAAACAAATGGTAGAATTTGGCTATGTTAAAAAACTACAAGAAATTTTAAATAATGCAGGTATAAAGTCTAATGTTTTTGATGATACAATTCCAGATCCAACAGACAAGATTGTATCAAAAGGTATCGAATTATTAGAAAAAAATAAAAATGATGCTGTGATTGGTTTTGGAGGAGGAAGCCCAATAGACACTGCTAAAGCAATAGCTGTCCTATCTCAATACAGTCGTGATATTCAAGATTATAAACCGCCAGGAACTTTTGACAAAAAAGGTTTACCAATAATTGCTATACCAACAACTGCTGGAACCGGGTCTGAGGTGACCCATCATTCAGTTATTATTGATACTAGAACTAATAATTTTGAGAAAATTTCTTGTAGAGGTGAAGGTTTTGTCCCAATAGTTTCTATTGTAGATTATGAATTAACTTTATCTAAACCACGAAGACTAACAATTGATAGCGCAATAGATACTTTAACCCATGGCATTGAGGCCTACATTAGTAAAAAAGCAACTTTATTTTCAGATAGAATGGCATTGGATACTATAAGGCTTGTTACTAAAAATATTTATGCTGTTGAAAAAAATCCGAAAGATTTGAAAGCAAGAGAAGGATTAATGCTTGCAGCAACCTTAGGAGGTTTAGCTTTTTCTAATGCATCAATATGCTTAGTACATGGTATGAGTAGACCACTTGGGAGCAACTTTAAGGTCCCACATGGTTTGAGTAATGCAATGTTATTACCTACAATTACAGAATATTCTATTGATTATGCAAAAACAAGATATGCAGATTGCAGTCGTGCTGGTGGGTTTGCACTGATCGATGATGATGACAATACAGCATGTAAAAAATTATTAAGTGGTCTTTATAAAATTAATAAAGATTTTGACGTACCATCAATGAAAGATTTCGGAATTAATCAAAAGAATTTTGAAGGTCAGCTAGAAAATATGGCAACTGATGCAGAAATATCAGGAGCACCTGGTCTCAATCCAAGAGTGCCTACTGTAAAGGAAATGGTTAATCTTTACGGAGAAGCATGGAGAGCGTTTTAAAGAGTTGGAGACGTTCTTTGAATTTTACTAAACAACTCAAAACATAAGAGAGGGGAACATGAAAAAACTAATAAAAACATCTTTTAGTTTTTTTGCTGTATTTGCTTTAATGATAACTTTTTCATTACAGCAAGTTAGTGCGGCAGAAAAAATTAGATGGAAAGTTCAATCAACTTTCAATACTGGTTGGCCTGCTTTGGGAGATCCTGTTGCACGTTTATCAGATACATTAGATAAAGCGACTGATGGAAGAATTAAACTAAAGGTTTATGAGCCTGGAAAAATACTTCCACCATTAGAAATTTCGCCTTCAATAAGTAAAGGTGACTTGCCAGCAGCTTACAACTATATGGCATACGACCAAGGTAGAATCCCAGCAGCAGTATTATTTGCGGCAGTACCATTTGGAATGGAACCATGGGAATATGCGGCTTGGTGGTTTGAAGGTGAAGGAGCTAAATTAGCTAATGAAATCTACAATAAACAAAATATCCAAGTTTTGTTATGTAGTACTATTGGACCTGAAACAGCAGGTTGGTATAGAAACCCTATAACTAGCTTAGCAGATCTTAAAGGCCTAAAAATTCGTTTCTCAGGTTTAGGAGGAATGGTTTTAAATGAAATTGGTGCTTCTGCTACATTGATGGCTGGTGGAGAAATTTTTGCAGCTCTTGAAAAAGGAACTTTAGATGCAACTGAATATTCTATGCCTGCAATTGATGAAGTTTTAGGATTTCATAAAATCACTAAGTTCAACTTATTCCCAGGTTGGCACCAAGTGTCAACTTCAACTCATTTCATGATCAATTTAGATTTATGGAAGAAGATGGGTGCAGCCGATCAAGCTCTTTTTGAAATGGCTTGTACAGCAGCAGCTATGAGAGCAATTACAACTGGTGAGTATTTACAAGGTAAGCAAATTCAAAGCTTCCCAGGTAAAGGAGTAACAGCTGCAAGATTGCCTGATAGTGTATTGAGAGAACTACAAAAAGTAAGCGCTAGAGTAATGAAAGAAGAATCAGCTAAAGACGCTGACTTTGCTAAAGTATGGGCCTCTCAACAAGCATTTATGAAAGAGTATGATGTTTGGCAAAAATGGGGATATTTACCTCGAAACTTTTAGTATTTAATAC
>MDTA01214539.1_pt1 | contig 10206 bp, 9 predicted proteins | sample 811151 | NCBI WGS metagenome assembly MDTA01 (sample SAMN05326648, study PRJNA326480) | marine metagenome | isolation source: seawater | place: Indian Ocean: South | collected 2010 | reverse complement strand
TAACCCATCAATATTAAATGCCTCTTTAGACACAAAATGTTTAATCTTTTCAATAGCAACTTTTTCACACTCAAAACCCTCAGTTGAGCATCTTCTTACAGCGTCCTTTTTTTTTGTTGTAAAATTATATTCTTTAATTGTTTGAGAGCCGCAAAAAGGACATTTTAAAGGGAATGAAAATTTTTTTGAATTTGTCTCTCTTTTTTTAATATCTACAGAAACAATGTGTGGGATCACATCTCCTGCTCTTTCAATCTTAACAGTATCTCCCACTCTTATGTCTTTTCTAATTATTTCGTCTTCATTATGAAGAGTAGCGTTTGAAACGACTACACCTCCAATGTTTACTGGATTAATTTTAGCGACAGGAGTTAATGCTCCTGTTCTTCCAATCTGAATATCAATATCTATAATTTTTGAAATACCACTGTTAGCTGAAAATTTGTGGGCTACAGCCCATCTAGGGGCATTTGCAACAAATCCAAGTCTTTTTTGTAACTTTAAATCATTAATTTTATAAACAATACCGTCTATATCGAAATCTAAATCACTCCTTTTTTTTTCTATTTGATTATAATTTTCTAATAAATTTTTTATCCCACTAATAACTTTATTTAAATGATTTATTTTAAATCCCCATTTATTTAATTTAGATAAAAATTCATTTTGATTTTTTACTTTTAAACCTTTTTCGTACCCAAAAGTGTATGCAATAAATTTTAATGGAATTTTTTTTGTATCTTCAGGATTTTTTTGTCGTAAAGATCCAGATGCAGCATTTCTTGGATTAGCAAACTTATTTGATAACTTTTTAAAGTCACTATTTTTGATAAATACTTCTCCTCGTATATCTATCTCCTCCGGAAAATCTTTTAATGTTATAATTTTAGGGATATCACTAATAGTTTTCAAATTTAAAGTTATGTCCTCTCCTATTTGTCCGTCACCTCTAGACAAACCAGTTATAAGTTTTCCTTTTTTATAAATTAAAGACGCCGAGATACCGTCAATTTTTGGCTCTGCACTATACTCAATTTCATAACTACTTTTTTCATCTAAATAATTTATTATTTTTTTTTCAAAATTTATTAAATCCTCTTCTGTAAAAGCATTAGATAATGATAACATTGGGACTTTATGACTTAATTTTTTAAATGTTTTTGAAGGTTTGTACCCAACTATTTTTGAGGGAGAATCTTTATGATCCAAAAAATTATATGTTTTTTCAAGATTGATTATTTCTTCTTTAAGTAAATCGTAATCAGCATCTGATACAAGAGATTTATTTTTATTATAATAACTCTCATTAAATTTTGTTAATTTTTTAATTCTTCTTAAATAATCTTTCTTTATTTTTACGATCTTCATCCTATTTAAAAAGTTCTTTAAATTTTCTTATAATTTTGTTTCCTTTTTCTTTTTTAATTTTAGAGACGGGGTTAACGTAATCTTTATTAAAAACTTTATAAGATTCTTTATACCATTCACTACTTTGGTAATTATATCCAAGTAAAGAGGCATACTTTTTTGCCTCTACATCTAAACCTAAAATATAATTTATTTCAACTAACCTATGAATAGCCTCTTGTACGTAGTCTGTCTCATCATAATCTTCAATCACATTTTTAAATCTGTTCATTGCAGGTATCCACTTTTTTTTTGATAAATAATATTTGCCAATATAGATTTCTTTTGAGGCTAAAATATTATTAATCAAAAGCAATTTAAATTTTGAGTCTAAGGCAAAATCAGTATTTGGATAAGTTTCTATTATGAAATTATAATATTCTTTTGATTTTATTATTGATGATAAATCCTTTTTTTCATCAACAATCAATTCATAATAACAAGTCGCTAATAAAAAATAAGCATATGCTGAATTCTCATTTTCAGGATAATTTTTAATGAATCTATTTAATTCAAATATTGCATCACCATAATAATCCTGAATGTAATATGAATATGCTGCCATCAAAACTGATCTAGGAGCCCATATTGATTGTGGATATATATTTTCAACTATATTAAAATTTTTAGCTGCAAAAAGAACATCTCCTTCTTCCAGAGCTTTTAATCCCTCCAAGTAAGCTTCTGACATTTGAGACTCTAAATCTTTACTATCTAAAACAATTTTTTCCTCTTTATTCGATTTACATCCGAAGGTAAATAAACAAACAAATATTAAAAATGCAGAAATAAATTTCATAATCAAGATTATTAAATGAAAAAATTTTTTATGCTATCGATTTAAGCAGATTTTTTTGAATAAATGTATGTGGTAAATTTTTTTCTTGGATTTCAAAAATGGCAAAATTTTCTTTATTATCAAATACTTTCCTCAATAATCGATTTGTCAAGTAATGTCCGCCTTGAGAACATTTAATATGTGCTAACATTCTATACCCGCTAGTGTACAAATCGCCGATACAATCTAATATTTTATGGTTTACAAACTCATTTGAATTTCTTAATCCACCATCGTTTAAAATTTTATTATCTTTCACAACTATTGCGTTATCTAAACTTCCTCCTTTAGCAAGTCCATTAGCTCTAATTTTTTCAATATCATCGTATAAACAAAATGTTCTTGAATTATAAATTTCAGTTAAATCATCTTCATAAACCTTAATTTTATTTTTTGGATTCCCTATAACAGAATTGTCATATTTTAACTCAAATTCTATATTCAAACTTAATTTAGATGGCTCAATTGTTATAAACCTATCTCCATCTATAAGTTCAATTTTTTTCTTAATCTTAATGATTTTTATAGGTACTTCACTGAACTTAATCCCTGTCTTTAAAATTTTTTCAACGAAAATTTTTGCTGAACCATCTAAAATTGGAACTTCCTCATTATCTATTTCGATTGTTGCGTTATCAATACCTAACCCAAATAATGCGCCCATTAGATGTTCTATAGTCGAAACTTTAAGACCATGCTCATTAGAAATTGTAGTATTCAACGAAGTGTTTGTTACGTTGTTAAAATTTGGATATAATAAATTGTTATTTTTAATATCAACTCGTTTGAAAATAATACCAGTATTTGGTGCAGCAGGTTTAATTATCAACTTGACTGTCTTACCACTATGTAGACCAACACCCTCGAATTCAATGTTTGAATTTAATGTTTTTTGGTTTAAATACGACACTCAACTATTTAAAGCTTTATCTCTTTGAATAAAAAACAACTAATGTTACTGTAAAATACAGATCAATCAAAAAAATGAAAAAATTTCTCAAAAAAAGTCATATTTTTTGATCTTTTTGAGGTTAATACAACCTCATTTAGATTATATCCATCCATGGTCTTTTTTGCCATTTGAGTAAGATCTAAATTTTCATCTGCAAATAAAAATTTAAGGTATTGCATGCTCAGAAGTCTATTTATTGAAACATGATACCTGCCAATAATGTTTTTTATATTTTGCCAGTATTCTTTAGGTAAACAAATAAATTTAATATCTAAAGAAAAGTATTTGCAGTAAACATTATTTGGAATTTTTAAATATTTTTTTCCATCAAGATAAAAACTATCAATTATTATATGTATTATTTTGTTTCCTTTTAAAGTGTTATTACAATCATCTCTGGCTTCATTTAAAGCATAATTAATACTTTTAGATTCAATAAAGTCTCCACTATTCTTTTTTTTAATTGAAATGTCAAAAGAATTTAATTTTTCGTCATCTAAAATAACATAAATATTATTAACAAATTTCTTTAGGATTTTTTCTATTTTAAAAATATTTTCTCTAAAAAAAATATCAAGTTCAACAAAGTCTAAATTATTTGAGAAATTATCTATAATTAGTTCTTTTTGGTAAAGCTTATTGTTATTTTCACCAGTCACAAAAATAGCAAATTTTTTTTTACTTAAGTATAGATATATTTCAAAATCTATATTAGTCATTTATTATAACTTGATTATTTTGACGTAAATCTATCAATTTAATTTTATTTGTCTTATTAATTTCCAAAACTTTAAGCACCAACCTTACACTATTTTCTAATCGATCCTTTGGGAGTTTGATTATCAAGCCACTATGTGTTTCTATATCCCATCTTCCAGTTTTATATGATAACAGTCTTTTTATTTGTTTATATTCGAAGTTATTATCATCTAAAATTTTTTTAAGTTCAAAAAATTCTTTAACTTCAAAATCGCCAAATATTATAGGCAAGCTACTTTGGATCTCATAAGTTTTTGTAAACTTTCCATTAGACCCAAGAAGAAAATATTCTTCATTTTTTTTAATGGTAGCCAAAAACTTAGCTTTTGATATTTTGATATCTATTGTAGATGGATATTTTATAAAAACTGAGAAATTATGTACCAAAGAATTAGAATTTATAATTTCAATAAGTTTAGGTTTATTTAAAAAAAGTAAATTATCTGTTTTCAAATAATTCAAACTCTCTTTTAATTGATAATAATTCTTTCCCTCTAATCCTGTAATCTTAATTTCATTTTTTGTAATCACTTTATTTTTTTCAAAATTTTTTTGATTTAGTGTTCCAACCAAAATAAACAAAAAAAAATAAATTAAAATTTTTTTACTTTTTCGTTGATGCATTTCTTAAAATAAGTTCAATTAAATTAATAAAACTTATGCCATGATATGAAGCTATTTCTGGTACTAAAGAAAGACCAGTCATACCCGGTTGAGTATTAATTTCTAGCAAGTAGAATTTGCCATTAAAAAACTTAAAATCTGAACGCGTCACACCACTACATTTTATAATTTTATGAACTTTAAAAGCTATATTCATTAATTTCCTATATTCCTTCTTTTTTAAATCTACAGGAATTAAATGTTTGGTTTTAGCTTTAGAATTATATTTTGCTTGATAATCATAAAATTTTCTTTTTGGTTTGAGTTCAATAGCTCCAAGTTTTTTTGAACCAATTATTGCAGCCTGGATTTCTCTTCCTGGAATATACTCTTCTATCATTATCTTATTATAATTTTTTAAAAGTTTTATTTTCTTAAATAAATTTGATTTTGAACATATAAAAACATTAACACTAGAACCTTCATTAAGTGGTTTGATCACAACTGGAAATTTGAATTTTTTTTTAATTTTATCAATAATTTCTTTTCTTGACTCAGTAAAATGATAAATAAAGTATTTTGGAGTAAGAATGTTATGTTTAATAAAAATTTTTTTAGACAAATCTTTATTCATCGCTATAGCAGATGGAATGACGCCTGAATGTGTATAAGGTATTCCAAACGTATCGAGTATCGATTGAATATAACCATCTTCACCAAACTGACCATGTAATGCATTGAATATTATATCAGGCTTAAATAACTTTACAGTCTCAGGTAGTTTTGAATTTGGTTCAACAATTTTAACTTTATATTTATTCTTTTTAAGCTCATTAGCTACTTGATGACCTGTGGCAAGACTAATGGTCCTTTCTTTTGAAATTCCTCCAGAGATTATTAATATTTTTTTTTTCAATTTATTCTAAAATTTTAATTTCTTTCTCCAATAATATACCAGTTTTCTTCATAACTGTTTCACTAACATAGTTTATAAGTTTAGACATATCCTCAAATGATGCATTTCCTTTGTTTACAAAAAAATTACAATGTTTTTTTGAAATATATGCGTCACCAAAACTTTTATCTAGTGACACAGACTCCTCAATCAGTTGCCAAACTTTTTTTTCGGTTTGTTTAATTGGATTTTTAAAAGTACTACCGCTTGTTTTTATTTTATTTGGTTGATTTTTATTCTTTTTAGTTTTAAGCCTGTTGGTCTCATTTCTTATTTTCAAAAATTCACTTTTTTTTCCTTTAAATGATGCGCTTAAAAATATTAAATCATTTGACAAATTATTTTTTCTATAATCAAATTCTATATTTTTTCTCGGGATAGTTACTACGTTACCCAATTTATCTATTGCTTGAATAGATAAAAGAATATCTTTAAACTCACTCCCAAAACAACCTGCATTCATTCTTATTCCTCCACCAATAGTGCCAGGAATACATGATAGAAATTCAAATCCTGATAGATTATTTTCCATTGCAAATTCAGATAATGTCTTATCAAGAACACCACTGCCAGCTATCAAAATATCATCCCCTAAAAGAGATATGTTATTAAAATCTTTACTAAGTTTTATTACTACTCCATCAAATACTTTGTCAGTAATTAATACGTTTGAGCCAGCACCTAAAATAAATATTTTTTCTTGATTTTTGAGTTTTTTTAGAAAATGAATTAAATCCTTTAAATTAGCTGCTTTAAAAAAAACTTTCGTTTTTCCACCTATATTAAACCAATTTTTTTTTTTTAGATCGTAATTAAATTTTACATTCTCACCAAAATTTATTAATAAATCCTTTAATTGATCTAATTTCATTTCATTAATTTAGGAAGTTCTCTCATCCAACTCGATATAGAGCCAGCACCCATTCCAATTACAATTTTTTTTCCATAAATATTTTTTTTTAAAAAATTTGATAGTTGGAAAATATCATTGACCAAAAATAACTTTACCTTTGAATTTTTTATTATTTCCTTTGCAAAATTTTTGTAATTAAAACCTAAACTTATTTTTTCACCAGCAGTATAAATTGGGCATAAAATTACTGTTTCTGCATCGATAAAAGCACACGAAAACTCTTTTCTTAAATCTTTTAATCTTGAAATTCTATGCGGCTGAAAAATACAAACTTTATCATGATCGTTGTAAACTTTTTTAACTCCATGTAAAACTTCTTTAATTTCTGTTGGATGATGAGCATAATCATCAAAAAAATCAACATCATTATAAGTAAAGATTTTATTAAATCTTCTTTGTACACCTCTAAAATTTGATAAACCTTTTTTTATATCACCCTGTGAGATTCCAACTGTTAATGAAACTGCAGCTGCAGCCACTGAATTTCTGATATTATGGATTCCAAGTAGAGGGGTTTTTAAATTTTTGATCAATCTTTTTTTTTTACCCGGAAGATTTATTTTTAAATCAAATTTTGAAAAAGCTTTACTCAATCTGACATTTTTAATTAAAAAATTTGATTTTGGGTTAGTTCCATATGTATAATAATTTTTGTTTTTAAGACCTTTAATTAAAATTTCATTCATTTTATCATCCAAACAAATGAAAGACTTTCCAAATGATGGAACTTGCTCAATAAACTTAATAACATAATTTTTCAAACTCTCCATAGATTTATAAAAATCCATATGTTCTCTATCAGTGTTTGTAATGATTGAATAAGTTGTTGGAATATGAATAAAACTTCCGTCAGACTCATCTGCCTCTAAAATTGACCAATCACTAGTTCCTAATTTTGCAGAATTTTTAAGTGAATTTATAACGCCTCCATTTATTATTGTTGGATCTAATTTAGTTCTTTGAAAAATGGAGGTAATTAATGAAGTTGTGGTAGTTTTTCCGTGTGAGCCTACGACTACAATGTTTTTTGTTAAAGAAACTATATGTGCAAGCATCTTTCCTCGGGTAATTATGGGTAAATTTTTTTTTTTTGCCTCGATAATTTCAGGATTATTTTTTTTGATAGCAGATGAAATTACTACAATTGTTGCATTTTTAAGATTTTGTTTCTTTTGGCCAATAAAAACTTTTATTTTTTCTTTTTTTAGCCTCTCTACATTTTTATTGTAACTAGCATCACTTCCCTGAATTTTGAATCCTTTACTTTTCATTATCAAAGATAGACCACTCATACCAATGCCGCCTATCCCAATAAAGTGAATAACTTCTGTTTTTCCTAATTTAACTTTCATATAAATTTTTTAATAATTTTTGATTTACATTTAACCATGTATTTTTTAAATTCAATTTTTTTAAGTTATCTTTTTTTTTGTAATAATCACTTTTATCCTCAATTATATTTCGTAAAATTTTTTCTATTTTATTCTCAAATATTTCCTGATCTAATACCCAGCAACAACCGTTATTATCGTAAAATTTTGCATTTTCTAATTGATGATTATCTTTTGAGGAAGGTAAAGGCACTGCAATGAAAGGAATATTTAATATAGAAAGCTCTGCCAAAGTTGAAGCACCGGCTCTGGTAATACATAAATTTACCTGTTGAACAATTTTAAGAAAATCTTTTTCAAAACTAAAAATTTTATTTTCAATTTTATTTTCTGAGTAATAATTACTTAAATTTTGAATATTCCTCACATTTGATTGATGAAAAATCTTAATTGGTACTATTTTTGAGATTTTTACTAAAGAATTTTTTAAATTTGAGTCAAAAATTTTAGCTCCCTGACTTCCACCAATAATGAGTAAATTAAACTTCTCATTTTTATTTACTTTATTAATTTGTTCATAAAATTTTTTTTTTATTAATGGGTTAATAACTACAATTTTGTCGATGTATTTTTTTGGAAATTTTTTGATACTTTCGGAGTAGCAAAATATTTTTTTACAATACCTCAAAAAAAATCTATTTGCTCTTCCAATAACTTGATTCGGTTCTATTAAATAAATATCCAAATTAAGTATTTTTGAGGCTATAATCAAAGGTAATGACATATATCCACCTGTAGAAACAGTTTTATTAATTTTTTTATTCATAAGTAGAAGTAGTGATTTGATTGTCAGATATAAAATAATTAATAAGTTTAATGGAAAAAGAAAAATATTGTTTAATTTTGGAGTATCAATAATTACATATTTATAATAACTGTTGTCTAAATATTTTGACCCCCTTTTATCTGTTGTTATTATCAAATTGGCTTGTTCTTTTAAATGTTCATAAATAATTGTTGCAGGAATCGTATGTCCACCCGAGCCACCTGTTGAAATCAAAAAATTATTTTTCATTCTAATTTATTTTTCTTTTAGTCAAATTTAGAATAATACCAGATAAAATTGATATACTTATTATTGAGGACCCTCCATAACTAATAAAAGGAAGCGTCATCCCAGTTGTGGGAAATATTCTTATGTTTACACCAATATGTATCATTGCTTGTATCAAAATAAGAGATGTACATCCAATTAAAACAAGTTTTATTTTCTCACTGGCTTCTAAAAATACTTTTTTAAAGATTGAGTATGTGAATAATAAATATAAGAATAAAATTAAAATTATGGCAATCACACCAAATTCCTCTGAGATAACAGAAATAATATAGTCTGTGTGAGCCTCTGGCACTCGATTTTTTAATGTTCCTTCACCAATTCCTTTACCAAAAAAACCTCCACTTGTTATTGACTCAATCGCTTTATCTGATTGAAAATTATATGTACCAGTCTCGCTATTTAAAAAAGATAATAATCTTTTTTTTATATAGGCAAATTTATTTACAAAAAAAATTAAGTAAGAAAAACTTAATGTCAGACTTAAAAATAAAAGGAATAAAAAGAAAATGTTAATTCCTGAGACAAAAATTAAAATTGACCATATACAAAAAATTAAAATTGTTTGTCCTACGTCTGGTTGAAGAGCTAATAATAATGCAACGCAGAGAGCTATAAAAAATGTTAATACATATTTTATATTCATATTGGTATATTTTTTGCTACTTAAAATTAAACTTATTAAAACAATCAAAAACGGTTTTACTACTTCAATAGGTTGAAATCTTGGTAATAAATATAGATCTATCCATCTTTTTGAGCCTTTTACCTCAATTCCAATAAACGGGACTAAAATAAGAAAAATTAATGACACGAAAAATAAAATTAAAGAGTAATTAAAAAGTTTTTTTTGATCCAATGACGAAAATGTAAAAATGATAATTATCCCCATTAATATAAAAACCAAATGTTTTAAAAAAAAAGAATAATCATTAGTATCCAATTTATCAGAGGCTATGAAGGAAGTAGAAACTAAAGAAAAAAATAATCCAGTCAAAAAAAATAAGATAATTAATAATAAAATAAATTTATCAATATTTTTCCACCAGCTATAATAAAACATGTGTAAAGAATTATTTAATCTCATTTAAATATTTTTTGATATACTTATTAAAATAAAGTCCTCTTTCTTCAAAATTTCTAAAACTGTCAAATGATGCTGCACTTGGACTAAATAAAACTATCTGATTTTCATTCTTACTTATTTTTAAAACTTGAAAAATTTTTTTTACAGTACTTTGTAAATCATCGAAACATTCTGTTTGAATCTTATTTTTAAATTTCATTAAAAAAAATTTTTTATCTTTTCCAAAAATGTAGGCTTTCAAATTCTT
>MDTA01174960.1_pt1 | contig 10207 bp, 7 predicted proteins | sample 811151 | NCBI WGS metagenome assembly MDTA01 (sample SAMN05326648, study PRJNA326480) | marine metagenome | isolation source: seawater | place: Indian Ocean: South | collected 2010 | reverse complement strand
GCCTTCTTCAAGTTCTTCTGCTACAAAAGCATATGTTTGATCGAGTTCAGAATCTTCTAAAAAGCAACCAACACTGGCACCCTCAGAAAGAACATACTCTGAAACAAATGAATAAATAGCAAGATGGTATGGGTCCTCTGGCCAATTTATATCACAATTGTCAGGATCATCGCCTCCAAGTCCACCCGTAACAAGGGTCGAATCAAGGTTATAAGATAGCTGGAACGTTTCCATTAGCTCAAATGCGTTTTGGTCATGGGTAGAAGCTGCACTATCCACATAGTGTTGAGCATATGCAAGAGCTCCAGCATTTCTACTATTACTAACTGAAATAATGCCACCATCGGCAGGCATCATGTAATTAAGTTCAATGTCATATTCATCATTTGTTAGTGATATTGCACCATCAGCAGCCTCAAGACCTAAAAGACTACCAAACGTAGGTGCTGTCTGATCGGTATCAACAGTAACGAATAAATTCATTTCCATCCCAGTTTGTTCCCAATTCCCAATTAGAACTGATGGGTCTCTATCTAATGAAGATGAATTAGAATTACCATTTAATTTCCGCATTTCATTTTTAAGGTCATCAAAATCATAAATTTCATATTTTTTCTGATAATGTTTAAATATCCTATCAAGTTTCATCTTAATGTCTCCATTTGATGCACTTAAATAGGAGAAGGAAATTAATAACAGTATGGTTTTTTTCATTTTTTTGTCGCCTTATTTTGTTTGATAATTCACAATTAAAAAACTTAATTATATAGACTTTATATATCCTAAAAATAAAGATTCTCAATCCTTGTACCAAGTAAGATAGCTGATAATCACACCCTGGTTGACCAAAATAAATAATACACAGACGTCCTGAATAATTGAAGAAAAAATGCTTTCACCTGATGAATAGTGCCATCCAAATAAAAAAGTATATACAATAATGGAAAACAGTACGAAATACTTTGAAGTAATCTTATCAATTTTCTTTATTTTACTCACGAATCCCATGACTCATCTCCTTTTGATTATCTCTCTAAAACCATAAAACCCCAAATGATTAAAAATCACATCAAAGACCTTATTGGCCCAACTTTCTCTCGCCCATTCATATGGAATACATAATTCTAATATCTCCCATAAAAATGAAATTAAAAGGACCGATTTCAACGTCACCCATTTAATGAATGAAAAAATCCCATATTCTAAAAAATGAATGATGCTATAGTGGTTTATTGGTTCATCAAACCATGATTTAGGAAATTGATAATATAACCATCCACTATTGAAAATGTTATTATATGTAAAAAATAATATTCCAATGAGAATAATGCAGGTGATAAACAATGATTCCAAAGAGTATATCTTTATCAAACGAATCATGTATTTACATAATTTTTGTTATTTTTTTTAGGCTGAATTATTTGATTATGTGGATAACATGAATTCATTCAATCCCAATCTTGAAATCCATTTATCTTACTCTTTTGAGCATTCATAATCTCATGGTCTGTAAAATAAGATCCAGCTACACTGACAAAGGCAATGACGTGTAAATTACTTTTTTCATATGATGAGATATCAACCGTATATGTTTCAACAAATTCTCCCCCTGGAATTAAATTTGAAGTTGGGATTTGATTGCCAGATACCTCACTCAAAACCGAGCGGAGTGTATTGTTGTGTTCATAGTTCAATATTGGGTCTCCAAGCCCATAAAAAGAACTTGTTGAATCACCGTCATAATAATTTACTTGGTCATATCCATAGCCAGAACCAGTAACCTTATCCTCTATAAGATAGGTGGTCAAACGATAATCACCTTGCAATGAATCATTAAAACCGACATGAACCTCTATGGCTGCATTATTTCCATTTACTTCAGATTTAATTGCCAAACCGCAGACTGCAGTTTTCATGGATTGCAAGCTAGACACATATCCCCAATAACCCCTATTTAATGAAACATAGCCATCAAATTGGATTCTATCAACCATGCCAGATGGAAAACCCATATTTTGATAAGTAGTTTCAAGAAAGTATGCTTGCGGAGTCTCCATTGCATCGCCTGAATGTATTGCTACACCAAGAATATTTTCGTTTTCTTCCATCAACAATTCAATTATTTCTGCTCCAGATGGACAATATCCACACCAAGCACCAGTAAATTCTTCAATCAGAACTTTTTTGGTAAATGAATCTGGAACTGGTCCTACCTCTGGATCTGATTTTTTATCCTCACATCCAAACATTAGGAATGATAGAATCAGTATAGTTTTAATATTATTTTTCATTCGAACCTCCTTAATCATACTAGGCCATTACAGATCATATAAAATATTTAATAAAATATTTTAAACCATTGATCGGATTCATGTTTATTTACTTCAGCTCACAATTCCATAAAGAAACACCTTCATTATTCGGTATTCCTTTGTTTTGATGTAGCTGACAAATTCCGTTCATTATGATTATCGTACCATAGTATTTTAATTTTTTGACCATACTTACCCCTATTGGAGTATATTGATGCGCATTGTGTGGCTGGAACTCTACTTTTCCTGATCGAATCCCCAAAAAACGTCCCTCATATCTTACTCCATCATTTAGAATCAGGACATCGTTTATTTGACTTTCTGCTTTACCTGTTGCCAAAACAATTAGGAAAAGAGTCTTAATATGATACTTCTTCAATCTCATTTTCGTGAAATCACTTCAAGAATCGGAAAAAATAAGCCCACTTACAAATATACTTTTTTCCCTAATAGGTTTTACTGACTATCAAATTTATAGCACTACAAAATTTTAATTGCAGCAGTAAACCCTAAAAAGAAAAGATCAAAGATCAAATCTATCTAGATTCATTACCTTATCCCAAACAGCTACGAAATCATCTACAAATTTTAATTTTGCATCATCGCTTGCATATACCTCTGAATATGAACGTAATTCAGAATTAGAACCAAATATCAGGTCTGCGCGAGTGGCAGTCCATCTAATTTCACCAGACTTCCTATCTCTTCCTTCAAATAATTCTTGCGAATTAGATTTAGCCTTCCATTCAGTTCCCATATCCAAAAGATTTACAAAAAAATCATTAGTAAGAGTCCCAGGTCTATTCGTAAGAACACCATTTTTTGAATTATCATAGTTTGTACCAAGAACACGCATTCCTCCTAATAAAACAGTCATTTCGGGTGCAGTCAAAGTTAAAAGCTGTGCTTTATCGACTAAAAGTTCTTCAGTTGAAAAGATATAATTAGTTTTTTTATAATTCCTAAAACCATCCGCCATAGGCTCTAAGACCCCAATAGAATTGATATCAGTTTGTTCTATACTTGCATCCATTCTACCAGGTTTAAATGGAACTCTAACTGAGTAGCCACCTTTCTTAGCAGCACTTTCTATGGCCCCACAACCTCCTAAAACTATCATGTCTGCAAGAGATATTTTTTTACTCTTTGATCTTGAATTAAAATCTTTCTTTATTCTTTCAAGTACGTCTAATACTTTATTTAATTGCTCTGGCTGATTGACATTCCAATCTTTTTGAGGAGACAACCGTAATCGTGCTCCATTCGCTCCACCTCTATTATCAGACCCCCTAAAGGTGCTTGCCGATGCCCATGCTGTAGAGACTAACTCAGAAATTGTTAAACCAGAGTTTAGTATTTTCTTTTTTAGTGTCATTATATCACTGACCGAAACAATCTTATGATTGACTCTTGGAACTGGGTCTTGCCATAAGAAATCCTCTTTCGGCGCTTCTGGTCCTAAATAGGTTGTACGTGGTCCCATGTCCCGGTGTGTTAGCTTGAACCAAGCTCGCGCAAATGCATCATCAAATTTTTCAGGGTTTTCATAAAATTCTTTTGATATTTTTTCATATTCCGAGTCAAAACGAAGTGAAAGATCAGTGGTTAGCATTGTGGGCTTATGCTTTTTGTTTGGATCATACGCATCTGGAAAAATTTCTCCTGCATTTTTCGCGACCCACTGCTTCGCACCTGCTGGACTTTGAGATAGTTCCCATTCATTTTCAAATAGCATTTTAAAAAAAGTATGACTCCACTGTGTTGGGGATGGTGTCCATATTACCTCAAGACCAGACGTTATTGCATCTGGACCTTTCCCAGATTTATAGGAACTTTTCCATCCAAGGCCTTGTTCTTCGATGCCGGCAGCTTCCGGCTCGGGTCCAACATGAGAACTTTTACCAGCACCGTGTGTCTTACCAAGTGTGTGACCACCTGCAATAAGAGCAACGGTTTCTCTATCGTTCATTCCCATCCTACCAAATGTTTCGCGTATGTCCTTTGCTGCTTCAACAGGATCGGGATTACCATTTGGCCCCTCTGGATTCACATAAATGAGCCCCATTTGAACTGCCGCAAGAGGTTTTTCAAGATCACGGTCACCAGTATATCGTCCATCTTCCAACCATTTTTCCTCTGACCCCCAATAGATACTACCTGCCGGCTCCCAAACGTCTTTTCTTCCTCCTGCAAAACCAAGGGTTTTAAACCCCATTGATTCTAGAGCAACGTTACCAGTCAGTATCATTAAGTCAGCCCACGATATTTTACTTCCGTATTTTTGTTTGATCGGCCAAATTAATCTTCTAGCCTTATCTAAGTTAGCATTATCTGGCCAGCTATTTTGTGGCGCGAATCGATGTTGCCCCTCACGGGTACCGCCACGTCCATCGCCTGTTCTGTAGGTTCCAGCACTGTGCCATGCCATTCTGATGAAAAGACCACCATAGTGGCCATAGTCTGCTGGCCACCAATCTTGCGAATTTGTCATCAGTTCTTTTAAATCTTTTTTTAATGCGTAGTAGTCTAAACTATTGAATGCTCTTTCATAATTAAATTTTTCTCCCATTGGATCTGTTAATGAGGAATGTTTTTTAAGCACACCCAAATCAAGCTGATTAGGCCACCAATCCCTATTGGTTTTAAATTTTCTTTGATTCTCTTTTGAATCTTGCTCTTCCATTTTGTACTGCTGGCAGCTAATGGACAGAAGTAGCAAAGTAATAACGTATTTATGAATTCTCACCATACTAACCCCAATTTTTTTTAAATATACGACAGCCTAATATATAATATTTTGAAAGAAAAAAAAATTTTGTGAAATAAACTGTGATTCAAAATACATGATTTAAAAGAAAATGAATTTTAATCTTATTAAATCATCCTATTTTAATCATATGCCATTTCTATTTTGTGATATTGGGTTTATTTAATGAATATCATTATATCTTAAAAAATAATAAAGCTCTTATTATTATGATTTATTTGAATCTTGTTTATGATAACCTTTTCTTCATCTTATTTGATGATTATCATTTTTCTTGTTTGACTATGGAGGCCTGCCTCGATTCTATAGAAATATGTTCCTGAAGGCACAAATTCTCCGAATTTATTTGTACCGTTCCAACTTATTACCTTACTTCCTGCTGACTGTACTTCACTCACCAAAGTTTTAATGAGTTTTCCACCAATGTCATACACAGTTATTTCAACCGCTGTCATTTCATATAATGAATACTCAATTTTAGTTTTTGAATTAAAAGGGTTTGGATAGTTCTGCTCCAATGAAATCTTTCTTGGCACTGTAACGTGATGCTTGTTAGATGCGAGATTGTCAAAAATGGGTGCAATTTGTTCTAGAATACGGTAATTAAGGACTGTCGAATGATCAGATATGTCATCACCAAAAACGTCACTATGAGCACCAATGACAAGGTCATATTCAGGAAATACTGCTATTATTTGCCCACCAAGCCCCTGCGCTGTATATACTGACCCAACATCATCTATTAACCACCACAGATAACCATAGTCACTGAGGTCTCCATATTCGTCATCAATTCCTGTCTCTACATGTGATTGAGTTGACCTTTCAATCCATTCTTGAGATAATATATGTGTTTCACCAGAATATCCATCTTGTAAATATAGTTGACCTAACTTAACCATTTCTCTCAGTGTAAGGTTGAGCATTGCAGAACCATCATTAATATCAAGGTAGCCAGATTCCCATACTGGATCATCAATCCCAAGGTGAGGAAAAAGGTATTCTCCTGCAAATTCGCTGGGTGTCATGTCGGTTCCGTAAAATAGGGCGTGTGCATTCAGATGACATGCACTATTATTGTAGTAGAACTCACCAGGATATGCATAGGGCATTGACAACAAAATCTCCGTCGAATTTAGAGCCCACCACTGTGAAGGATCAAAGAAGAAAGTAAAGGGATCAGTAGGATAGAATTGGTCAGCATATCCAGATGACATTGTTAGTATGTTGTGGAGCGTTAGGGTATCTAAGTATCCAATACCGTAATCAGGAAAAAAATTGGACGCAGTAGAATCAGGGTCATTGATCATCCCCATATCAACAGCCTGTCCAACAAGCGCAGAAATAAAGCTTTTTGTTACAGACCAAATATTAATTGAAGTTTCGAGGTCACTTCCATAATAATTTTCAGAAACAATCTTTCCCTTGTGTATAACAATGAACCCAAGTGTATTAGGCAGTGTAGCAATTTGGGTAGCCACCACATTCTCTAGTTCGTCAGCAAGTTCAAAAGACATGTTGGTCTCCCACTCCTCACTCAAATCGGTAATCTGCGGATATGTAACCTGTAACAACAAGATTGCAAAAATTAATATTCGTAATTTACTGTTCATCACTCTTCTCATTTTAGTTCTATTTAAAACTGGGTATATGGGTTCTTTAGTATTTTTTCTCTTTTATTAGATAATAATTCTTGGTTTCAAATCACCGTTTTAAATCCTTCGAATTCAGGATGCCCAAGATAGATTCCCTTCGTGCTAGAGCTTCCACTGTGTGCTTTTTTGAATGCTTCAGACCGTTTCCAGTTCTCAAAATCCAGTCTAGAGTCCCAAATGCTGTGCGACACATAAAGAATATGTTCATCATTAGCTGGACCTTTTAAAAGGCGAAATGATTTAAAGCCTCTTATCTCATCGAGGTGTGTCTCCCTCATTCTCCAAATATTTTCGAATTCAGACTCTCTACCAGGCTTAATCTTGAATCTATTCATTGCAATATAATTTTCCATAATAAAATCTAATTACATACTAACTAAACTAAAAAACCATATGTAATAATTAATAAAAAATTGGAAATAAGTTTCATCCTCTAATCTAATTTTTAATTAATGGTGGTGATGGTGATTGATTTCATGCTTATTCTGAAATTCACTAAAGGACACTTTTTGTTTTTTTACTAGTTTTATCTCATTCGAGTCTTCTCTAATATGATAAAAGTTATTTGATAAAACATTTGTGAACTCTTGCATCTTTCCCGTACTCGGCCAAAATATTTGAATCGATTTAATATTATTAGAACTGCCAATTCCTATCTCCTGCTGAAGACTTGATGATCCGTAGCTTCCTCCAGTACCAACTATTCTGTGTATTTTTCTTAGTCTATTTTTGTCTTCGATAGAAATCGTGATTGAAGTTCCAATTGCCGACCTATTAGACACAACGCCTTCTAACTCAAGCGTAATCCAGTTATTTTCATTTCCTGGGTTCTCAAGTAGCATGTTCCAAAAAGCATCAGCTTTGACAAACCCACCTAGGCTGTGATAAATATCTTGATCGCCATCATTATCCAAATCAGAGAAACTGATACCATGGCCTTTTTGAAGATGACCAAAACCCGCGTTGCTAACCTCTTCAAATTTTTTTCCCTCGCTGTTTCTAAAAAGAAGGTTCGGTATAATGGCATCAAGTGATGGGAAACCAGTTCCTGCATAGAAATCTAACCATCCATCATTATCAACATCGCCAAAATTTAATCCCATTGCTTCTATGGAACGATCTAGATTTGCTTTCTTAGCAACATCCCTAAACGTCCCATCTCCATTATTTAAATACAGACTGGAATATTCTATATTTTTTATTTGCTCTACATATTGTTGAGATAATGACTGAACTGACATAGGATAACTTGAAACAAAAATATCCAAATAGGTATCGTTATTAAAATCAAAAAGGAAACAAGGAAAACTATTTATCGGTCCGGTTACTCCAGCGTATTGCGCCGAATTTGAAAAAGTGAATTGCCCATTTGAATTTTTCCCATTATTTGTCATAAGCAGATTTTTATCACCAGAAATAGAAATGAAAATATCTAAATTACCATCATTATTGTAGTCTCCCCAGAATGATCCTTTAACAAGACCATTGACATACATTCTGCTTGAACGACTAACATCTGTAAAGTAACCATTTTTATTCTCAAAAAGCTGAGACACACCATTTTCATTTCCAACAAATAGATCAACCCAACCATCATTATTATAATCTCCCCAGCATGCAGTATGGCTCGAGTAGTATTCAAGCAAGCCTGTTTCATGGGTGACATCTGAAAATGTACCGTCTCCATTATTTTTCAATAGAGAGTTTGGATGTTTTTTCCCTGCTTCTTTTCTTAACCAACCACCTCTTACTATGTAAATATCAATATGTCCGTCATTATCATAATCTGCTTGCAGGCAATGCGATCCACCAGTAATTCCAGAGAGACCAGCTTTATTAGTTTGGTCAACAAAACCTCCTCTCCGGTCTGCAACATAGTAAGAAACATTGGTCTCAAGATCAGTAGATGTTGCAAAAATATCTTGAAAACCATCGTTGTTAAAATCTTCTGTAATAGACCCACCATAAAATGTATGTGCATCAACACCTAATCTTGTACTAACATTAAGAAAATACGGTAGTTTCTCATATTGTGGAAACTTTTCAAAATCAATGAAATATTTCTTTGGAACACCTCCAGGATATTCACCTACGGTCATATAGGCAATATTCATTAGCCACTTGGCTTTATGGTTATCTGGGAACCTATCTAATGATCTTTTATAATATGATATTGCCTTCCTTGATCCATTTTGATCGATGTGCAATGCCTTCTCTGCTAATGGTAAAATACATGAATATTCATTGTGACCTTCCTCACAATTAATCTGCTCTCCATCTCTCATATGACACAATGCTAGGTACATGTATTTATCAAACTTATGAGGATTGGACCTAAATGCATTATTCCACATCGCATCAGGAACCATATTGTAATGCATTAATGCACTGTCTATGTATCCTGAACATAAATACTGGTAAGCTAGATCAAAATGATTGAAATAAAGTTCAGATTCATTACGCACATTCTTCATTTTTTTCTTGTAGTATTTAATGCCTTGTACATTGTAAAACCCTGGGTTGTCGGGGAATGTATCAAGCAAGGCTAGCTTGGCTAGTTCCTTTTTCATGTCAAAATCCGATGAAAAAACCAAAGTATGAGATAAGAAATACGTGACAATAAATAAGATAAGGTTAGGACCAATGGATTTGATGATTTCTACTTTCATTATCATTACGAAATCTACCTATCATTAAATACACAAAAAAACATTGAGAAAAAGTACCATAGTATCAACTACCTATCATTCATGAATTCATAAAGTTCAACAACCTTATCAGTATTAATAAGATCAACCCCATTTAATAACAATGTTCCCCATGCCCTTTTATTATCAGGCGCACCCCAGAATCTTATCTTTTTATTTTCTAAATGTACCCGACTCACTAACCAACGAAGATAGTTTGATTCTTTCTTTTTAATCTTATTCTTTCCTTTCCAGTTAAATTCATCTTTCCAATTAACGCTGATAAGAGGCATTAAATCCGCACCTATGTTTTTACCAAGGTTTGATAATCTACCATCAAGAAAAATATATCTTTCTTGCAATTTTTGAAGATGCTCAATTTTTGGTATTTTCCCTGACAATACTACTGTAATTGCTCCGATTGTCATTGACCCATCAATTACTTTACTCAGCATTGGCCTATATTTTTTAAGAATCTCACGCAGTGCAAAATAGGTCTTCATACCTGATGTTTTTATGTCTACCAATAGAATAAGTGTATTGTTATTTTCATATATTTTTTTATTATTACCCAAATATTCAACCCACAAATCATTTAAATATAATGTCTCAAGTAGCTTATCTTTCCTTATTAGCCATGGATGGTGAGCAACGTACAATACATCATCATCCAATACTATGTCAACCTCAATGCTTTTATATTTTCGATCAAGAGCATTGTGGAGAGGCATGTTATTTTCATAATCATTATGCGAGTGACAATTTTCACAAAAAGCATCTTTACTT
>MDTA01174135.1_pt1 | contig 10207 bp, 8 predicted proteins | sample 811151 | NCBI WGS metagenome assembly MDTA01 (sample SAMN05326648, study PRJNA326480) | marine metagenome | isolation source: seawater | place: Indian Ocean: South | collected 2010 | reverse complement strand
TAATTTAGGAGAATTAATCGATGCCATATGTACGATCATCGACAATCCCACTATTTCCATAGATGATCTCATGGAAATCATTCCCGGGCCAGATTTTCCATCAGGAGGAAGTATTTCTGGTCGTTCTGGCATAGAGTCTTACATGAAAACTGGAAGAGGTATTGTAAGAATGAGAGGATCAATGAACATTGAAGATCTCCCCAGTGGTAAGCAGCAAATAATAATTACCGAAATACCTTACAATGTAAATAGAGCAACCTTGGTAACTAGAATTGCGGACCTAGTAAAAGATAAAATACTGGATGGCGTTAGTGATCTTCGTGATGAATCTACTGAGACAACCCGGATTGTTGTAGAACTTAAACTTGGAGAAATTGAACGAGTTACGATGAATAAGCTTTATAAGCTTACTGCAATGGAGAGTAGCTTTGGTGTTATACTTTTGGCTTTGGATAAACGCCGCCCCCGCCAATTAAATATAAAGGAATGTCTTGAGTGTTATATTGAACACCGAAGGGAGGTTATTTTTAGGAGAACACAATTTCGCCTAAGAAAAGCCGAAGATAGAGCCCATATTCTTGAAGGCTACAAAATTGCACTAGACAATTTAGATGAATTTGTTCGTATAATACGCACTTCAAATAACAGAACCGAAGCCAGAGAAAAGCTCATGCAAACACACAGCCTTTCTGAACGGCAATCGAACGCAATTCTCGATCTTAGGCTTTATCAGTTAACTGGTATGGAAAGGGAAAAAATTGAAGAAGAGTATCAAGAGCTTATGCACCTGATAAGTGGTCTTCGCGAAATTATTGAAAATGAACATATTTTATTGGGTATTATTAAAAAGGAAATTCTTGAAGTAAAAGAACTTTATGGCGATCAAAGAAAAACCATTATTACCGATGCAGAAGGTGATGTAAGAATGGAAGACTTGATACCTAATGATGGCTGTGTTGTTACAATTACAGAAACAGGATTTATTAAAAGAACTACGATTGACGAATATAGAGTACAAAACCGAGGAGGAAAAGGAGTGATCGGGAGTGGGCAGAAAGAGGAAGATCCAGTGAGGATTTTGCAGACGTGTAATGCACATGATACTTTGATGTTTTTTATGAATAATGGTCGAGTTTATGTTGAAAAAGCATATGAGATTCCTGAAGGTAGTCGCACTTCAAAAGGTCGTAATATTATAAATTTTCTAAACATGCAAAAAGATGAATCAGTTGCAGCACTTATATCAGTCGACAGTTTCGAATCTGAAGAATCTCTCATTTTATGTACAAAAAAAGGAATAGTCAAAAAAACTAAGATAAATGCTTACAAAAATCATAGGAAAGGTGGTATTATAGGAATAAATATAGACGAGGGAGATTCTGTTCTTCAAGCACTTAGGGCTAATGTAGATGATCATCTTTTACTACTATCAAAAAATGGCAAAGGTCTTCGTTTTGGCTGTGATCAACTCCGGGATCAAGGCAGAGTGACGAGAGGTGTTCGTGGTATACGCTTGAAACCAAAAGATGCTGTCGTCAACATGCTTGTCGTTGAGGAAAATAAGCTTCTTTTGATTGCGGGACAAAATGGCTTGGGAATACGTACCCGATTTAGTGCATTTCTTCCTAATGGCGGTAAAGTAACTGAAGCTGATTCGAATTCGTCGATTACTGTCACACCCCGTAAAAGAGGTGGACAGGGAGTCACCGCCATGAACACTGAAGCAGTTTGCAGTGCTTTAAGCGTGGATCATAACAGTGAAATACTAATGATAACAAAAAGTGGACAAGCGATGAGGTGTCCAGTTGCAAATATCCGTGAAACTAACCGAGGGTCTAAAGGTGTAAAACTCGTTGATTTACGAACAAAAGATGTTTTGATAGGTGTTTCAGAAGTTGTTGAGTTGGATGAAGACAGCGAATCATCAACTCTTAAAAGCAATGAAGTAAAACTTGCTGAAACTAATTTTGAAGAAAATTCTGTAGATCAATAAGATCACACAATCTTTTCACAAGCATAAACGAACATAAAGCGTCAAACAAAGCATTATGATATTTTCGTTTATCTTCCTTACAGTAATTTGAACTTAATATATCAATCACATTTTTATCTAAAAATTGAGCAACTAAAAATTTAAGATCATAGGTTGAAAGGTTAGGATATAGCTTTTGATAAATTTTAACGGTATCCAACCATGGTCCCCATTGTTTTAAGTTGTTAGTATGGCATTTAGGATAGGGAAACAATTTGGTTATGAGATTTTTCTCAATCATAACATTGTGCGAAATAATGAATTGATATTTAGAAATGTCTTCTAAAATACCTATCAAATCGATTGATTTATTTACAACCAATTCTCTAGTATCTATTATCTTGAAATTCAGAAAATACACGACACCAATTTCTCTAATGCCATTCTTTAAATTACCTTCAAAATCCAACGCAAGACCATGGCCTTTTATTGTCGATGCCTGTATCATTTAAAGAATTTTATTTGTTTGCTGAGAAAGCAACAGCTTCTGTTTCATCTTTATTCTTTGAAAAGACCGAATATGTCGATGCAAAATTCAAGCTCGATGGAACTTTAGTAACAGAAACTGATTTAGTCATAGAAAATCAAATAAGAAATTTAATTCGAGAAACATACCCTGATCACAACATTATTGGAGAGGAATATAATGATTCAATCAATGATTCAGACTACACTTGGACCATAGACCCAATTGATGGAACTTTAAGTTTTGTTCATGGGGTGCCACTTTTTGGATTATTACTCGGTCTAAGCCTTAAGGATGTTCCTTTGTATGGTTCGATGCGTTTACCAATGGTGCGAAATGAATTTATCGCAGGAGATTCTTCAGTTTGCTTAATCAATGGAGAGCAAACAAGAATTAGAGATTTTAATGGATGGCAAAATAGTCTTGTCCTTACGACAGACTTTGAACGAATTCAAAACTCAAAATACTATGAAATTTACCAAATGTTTCTTTCTAACGGTGCTACATCACGAACTTGGGGTGATTGTTTTGGATATTACCTCCTATGTTCGGGGCGTGCTGAGCTAATGATGGATTTGGCTATGAAGGACTGCGACATAACACCAATTGTCCCAATAATTTTAGGTGCGGGTGCTAAAATTATTAAGCTTGATGGGAGCTTTAACAACATTGTTGCATGCGTTCCAGAAATTGAATGCTCAATATTGGAATTCCTTAAGTGAGGACTTTACAATGGAGCGGGCGAAGGGATTCGAACCCTCGACATCCACCTTGGCAAGGTGGTGCTCTACCAACTGAGCTACGCCCGCGAACCAAAATTGTTATTAATGTAAATTATTATGGGCAAGCAAATTATTTAAAATACATAGGTTTTAGTTAGCAAATATTTTCGTTTTGCTTGACATGTTTTTTTTAATAACTAATCTGAAACGCTTTTCTAAAAATAAAATACCCCATGCACTCCGCCCATGTAGCTCAGTCGGTAGAGCGCGTCCTTGGTAAGGACGAGGTCGGCGGTTCAAATCCGCTCGTGGGCTCCACTCAAAACCACAAATAGTCAAATCAATGGCCAAAGAACAGTTCCAACGCACCAAACCTCATGTTAATGTAGGTACCATCGGTCATGTAGACCATGGTAAGACCACACTCACCACGGCTATACTCCATGCTCAGGCAAGACAGGGCCTTGCAGAAGTTAAGACTTATGCAGACATCGCAAAGGGCGGTACGGTTCGTGACGCTTCCAAGATTGTTACGATTGCAGTATCTCATGTCGAATACGAATCTGCGAATCGTCACTACGCCCATGTAGATTGTCCAGGTCACGCAGATTTTGTTAAGAATATGATCACAGGTGCAGCTCAAATGGATGGAGCGATATTAGTCGTCGATGCAACTACTGGTCCCATGCCGCAGACTCGAGAACACATCCTCCTCGCTAGACAAGTCGATGTTCCTAACTTGGTTGTTTTTCTTAACAAATGCGATCTTATGTCTGGTGATGATGAAGAGTTACTGGAGTTAGTCGACATGGAAATTCGTGACCTTCTTAGCAAATATGAGTTTGATGGAGATAACGCAAAAATCATTCGTGGATCTGCAACAAAAGCTTTGGAAGATGACGAAGGCGATCTTGGCCTTGGGGCCATTCAAAATCTTATGGATGCCATTGATGCGGACATCGCCGAACCAGTGAGAGATGTAGATAAGCCTTTACTTATGGCAGTTGAAGATGTTTTCACAATAACTGGTCGTGGTACTGTTGCGACTGGTCGCATCGAAAGAGGTATGGTAAAGGTAGGAGATGAAATAGAGATTGTTGGATTGGGAGAATCTCGCACAACTACCTGCACTGGCGTTGAAATGTTCCGCAAGGAATTAGGAGAAGGTCAAGCAGGTGATAATGTTGGTATTCTACTTCGTGGTGTTGAAAAATCAGAAATCCAGCGTGGTCATGTAATTGCTGCTCCAGGAAGTATAAAGCCACACAGCAAAGCTAAAGCCCAAATTTATGTTTTAAACAAAGAAGAGGGTGGTCGTCATACACCGTTCTTTAAGGGATACCGGCCTCAATTTTTCTTTGGCACAGCAGATGTTACCGGTATTGTTGAGCTTCCCGAAGGCGTGGAAATGGTTATGCCTGGCGACAACTTAGCTGTTCAGATCGAACTTCAAAAGTCCATAGCAATGGAATCAGGCCAACGTTTTGCAATACGCGAAGGCGGTAAAACAATCGGTGCCGGCAATATTTCTGAAATCCTTTAACAAGTCCAGCGCATTACATATAAATTGTTTCGTTGGGAGAATAGCTCAATTGGTAGAGCACCGGTCTCCAAAACCGTAGGTTGGGGGTTCGAGTCCCTCTTCTCCCGCCAATAGCACCATTAATTTGTGAATCCATTTTCAAAAGTAAGAACTTTTTACAAAGAAACTGTCTCTGAACTTGCGAAAGCAAGTTGGCCTTCTTTTGAAGAACTCAGGGGATCAACAGTTGTTGTTATCATTGGTGTGGCAATATTGGGACTCTTTATTTCCGTATCTGACTTTTCCTTATCAAACTGGGTCGAGTATGTAACTCAGTTATTGAGAAAATCATAATATATTTCATTACCCCAACACATGAACCCTTCCACCTCTACCGATCTAAAATGGTATGCTTTACAATGTCTTTCAAATCACGAAGATAAAGTGAAGAGGTACCTTTGTAAATACAAAGAGGAAGATGAAGGGTTTGCAGATTGCCTCCATGAAGTATTGGTACCCATAGAAACGGTTTCTGAAGTTAAAAACGGAAAGAAAAGACAAAGAGATAGAAAATTCTATCCGGGGTATGTTTTTGTGGAAATGAAACTCTTTGATGGTTCAGGAAATTTACGAAAAGAACCTTGGTACAAAATAAAGGAAACCGACGGGGTAATTAATTTTATCGGTCGCGAAAATCCAACGCCACTCGGCGAGGACGAAATAGGACGGATTATTCGGCAGGTGAATGAAGCAGAGGGAAAAGAAGTACCCAAGATCAAGTTTTCCACTGGAGAAGTCGTCAAAATTCTTGATGGTCCTTTTCTTAACCTTACGGGTGAAATTGATGAAATTGATCTGGAGAAAGGTACTCTAAAGGTATCGGTTTCGATTTTTGGCAGGTTTACACCCGTTGAACTTGAATTCTGGCAAGTCGAAAAAGCGGACGAAGAATAAATTAAATTATAAGCGAAATGTCAAAGAAAGCAGTAGGTCAAATCAAACTTCAACTCCCTGCCGGAGCAGCGAATCCCGCACCGCCCGTGGGACCTGCATTAGGTGCTCAAGGTGTTAATATCATGGGTTTTTGCAAAGAATTCAACGCCAAAACAAAAGACCAATCAGGCATGATTCTCCCCGTTGTAATTACTGTTTATGCAGACCGCTCCTTCAGTTTCATATTGAAGTCTCCACCTGCTGCTGTGCTTCTTAAAAAAGCTGCTGGATTAGCAAAAGGTTCGGGGGTTCCAAATCGCGATAAAGTCGGAACTGTCACCAGAGAACAGGTTATTGATATAGTAAAAACGAAGCAAAATGATCTAAATACTGCAAGCGAAGAGGCAGCATGCAGAATAATCGAAGGTACTGCTCGCAGTATGGGAATTGAAGTAAAAAATTAGTATTCACCGCTCAAATGATAGCAAGAAGTAGAAGGTATAAAGATTCTCTTGATCAAGAACTTAATGAGGGTGGACATGAATTGTCCACAGCAGTTTGTAAACTAGCAGGATTTAATAATGTTAAATTTGATGAAACTGTTGAAGTTTCTTTCTCATTAGGTGTCGACCCAAAGCAAACTTCCCAAGCTGTAAGGGGAACCGTTAATCTTCCACATGGTAGTGGTAAGGAAGTCAAAGTACTTGTTTTCACGGATAATGTAAAAGAAGCTAAATCACTGGGTGCTGATTTTGCAGGGCTTGAGGATTTGATTTCAAAAATCAAAGATGGATGGCTTGGTTTTGATGTCGCTGTGTCTACAACATCTGCCATGAAAAATGTCCGTAGTATAGCAAGAGTTCTTGGCCCTAGAGGTTTGATGCCTACGCCAAAGTCTGGAACTGTTACTGATAATTTGAAGGAGGCGATTGACCAGGTTAAGGCTGGTAGGGTTGAGTTCAAAATGGATAAGACAGGATCTTTGGCGGTTGTGATCGGAAAACGATCATTTTCTAACGAGCAATTAGAAGACAACGCTAAAGCGGCTTTAGAGGCGGTTATTAATTCAAGACCTGATGGTTTCAAAGGCAGGTTTATAAAAACCTTACATTTAAGCAGCACAATGAGTCCTAGCATTCAGCTTGATTCATCCAAATATCAATAAACTCTACTATGAGACCCGAAAAAGCATACTTAATTGAAGAAGCAAATAATCATTTGGCAAAGTCTAATTATTTCTTTCTAACTGATTATAAAGGTATCAATGCAGAAGAAACTTCTGAACTCAGGAAAAACCTTGCTGATCGAGGAGCTGAATTTCATGTTGTTAAAAACTCTTCACTAAAACTCGCGACCAAAGATAAAGGTATTTCCGAAATATCCAACCATTTATCCGGACATACAGCAATCGTTGTGGGTGGTGACGATGCCTCAGGTGTCGCAAAGGCTTTGGGCGAATACTTCGAGAAAACCAAGAAGGTTACGATAAAAGCGGGTGCATTGGGCGATCGTTTGCTCGATGCATCCGATATCAAGCAATTAGCCAAGCTGCCAGGACTTGAGAGTTTAAGAGCACAACTCCTTTCGCTTTTTAGCTCGCCATTAACTCAATTAGTCTCGTTGCTTAGTGCACCTTCTCGTGGCTTTGTAACCGTTCTTCAGGCGAAAGCCGACAAAAACTAGTATAATTTCTTTTCGAGTTACTTACTACTCGTATCATCACCAAACAATAACCACCAACCTAGAAGAAATTAGGGGCTAACCCTTAAACACCAATAGGTACTAATAATATTCAGGCAAGGAGGTATACATAACATGTCAGATATATCAAAAGACCAAGTGGTCGAATGGCTCAGTGGCCAATCAGTAATTGAGATCGCCGATCTCGTTAAAGAACTTGAAGAAAAATGGGGAGTTAGTGCAGCAGCACCAGCCGCCGTTGCAGTAGCTGCACCTGGAGGAGGCGGAGATGCCTCTGCAGAGGCAGCGGAGGAAAAAACTGAATTCGATGTCATACTCGCCGAGTTCGGTGGCAACAAAATTGCTGTCATTAAGGAAGTTCGAGCAATCACCGGTCTTGGACTAAAGGAAGCTAAGGAATTGGTAGAAAGCGCACCAAAACCTGTCAAAGAAGGTGTTTCCAAGGACGATGCAGCGGAAATTTCCAAGAAGTTGGAAGCCGCAGGAGCAAAGGCTGAAGTTAAGTAATGCCTTCCTATTCCATCCTTTAATTTTTGGTGAAGCCGTATGGTTGAATTTCAACCTGCGGCTTCATCTGTTTATTTTCCACTCAAACTCCAATTCACATAGCCCATCATGGAAATCACCAAAAGAAAAAACTTCGGTAAGCTCAAGGAGGTTATAGACCCACCCAACCTGATTCAAAATCAAGTTGATTCCTTTCATGATTTTCTTCAGCGAGATGTCCCGTCTACACACCGCAAGCAAGCTGGTCTTGAGGCTGTTTTTCGTGAAGTTTTTCCAATCTTAAGCTATGATGAAAAATCTCGACTAGAATATGTCAGCTATTCCGTAGGAGAGTCTAAATTATCGGAGATGGATTGTATTGATCAGAATTGCTCCTATGCAGCACCCTTGCAGGTAAAGTTGAGGTTACGCTTGGAATTGGAAGGACAAAGCAAGCCGTTTTATAGTGAGGAAGAAATTTTTATGGGCGAGCTACCTATCGTTACTGAGCGTGGATCATTTATCATCAACGGTGCGGAACGAGTCGTAGTTAGTCAATTGCACCGCTCGCCGGGGGTAAGCTTCGAGGAGTCCACGCACACCAGTGGCAAAACCCTTCATGGCTTTCGCATTATCCCGGATCGCGGAACTTGGATTGAGGCTCAGTTTGACCAGCATGACCTTCTCTATGTTTACTTGGATCGCCGTCGCCGGCGCAGAAAATTTCTTATAACGACTTTTCTTAGAGCACTTTTAGACTGGGATCCAGAAAAAGATACGGACTCCGATCAGAAAATAATAGAATTGTTTTACGACATCGAAAGTTTGCAAATCGAAGATCTTCTCAAAAAGGATAATGTTTCTAATTATGTATTGATTGAGCCCATGTTTGATCGAACGAAAGGAGCGGTACTTGCAAAAGCATTCGAGCCTTTGACTAAAACTTATCTGCGTGCTTTTCAAAAGGCTGGAGAGTCCCAATTACGTGCCATAGATACTTCCGTTGATGATGGAGCCATCATTCGTTGCCTTAAAAAGGATACCACGAAAAATAAGGATGAAGCCCTCAAGGAAATTTACAAAAAGCTTAGGCCTGGTGAACCGCCAGACAGAGCTAATGCAGAAGCACTAATCAAAAGGCTTTTTCTTGATACTAAAAGATACGATTTGGCAAAAGTAGGCCGACATATGCTTAATTTGAAACTGGGTCTGGAGACACCACTCGATATTCGAGTTACCACAGTTGAGGATCTTGTTGCGGCAACCAGAAAATTGACCGATCTCAAACGCGGAAAGAGCAATGAGGAAAAGGCGAAGGAAGATGCTGGTTCAATTTTCGAAATGGGTATCGATGATATTGACCACTTGGGTAATCGAAGAGTGCGTACGGTCGGTGAACTATTGGCAAATGTTTGTCGGAGCGGTTTATCCCGAACCGAACGGGTTGTTCGAGAAAGAATGACACTTTACGATCAGGGAGTGGAGTCACTTACTCCAGGTAAATTGATCAACCCCAAAGCTCTGACTACAGTAGTTAGAGACTTTTTTGCTCGTAGCCAATTGAGCCAATTCAAGGATCAGATTAATCCTTTGGCAGAAATGACTCATAAGCGTCGTCTTTCCGCCTTGGGTCCTGGAGGCCTAAACCGTGAGAGAGCCGGCTTTGAGGTTCGTGATGTGCACCCGACTCACTATGGACGAATTTGTCCTATCGAAACTCCTGAAGGTCCAAACATTGGTCTTATAAACACCCTGTCCACCTATGCCAAAATAGATGAGTTTGGATTTTTGCAATCACCTTATCACCCAGTGGCAGGAGGTGTAGTCGACAAAAATCCCAAAAATGTTAAATATCTCAATGCATTCGAAGAGGAACGCTTCTTGATTGCACAGGCCAATTCTGAAATCGATGATAAAACAAGCAAGCTCACAGGCAGGGTAACTTGTCGCTATCGTGACCAAGTCAGCGAATACGATCCTTCGGAAGTTGAATTTATGGATGTATCACCGAAACAGGTTGTCTCCGTGGCTGCTGGACTGATTCCATTTTTAGAACATGATGATGCCAATCGTGCCCTTATGGGAGCTAATATGCAAAGACAGGCAGTCCCTCTTTTACAGTCGGATTCGCCACTTGTTGGAACGGGTATTGAAAAGAAGGTTGCCGAAGATTCTAAAACGGTAACCGTATCTGATTCCGAAGGCGTGGTAGCCCTTGCAGACGGAAAAAGAATTGTAGTTTCCGATGACGGTACCCTACCCCCGCGTTTCATAAAGGAACCTCGAAGTGATCACAAAAGAGGTATCTATTGCTATGAACTTAGAAAATTCCTTCGATCCAATGC
>MDTA01116197.1_pt1 | contig 10207 bp, 9 predicted proteins | sample 811151 | NCBI WGS metagenome assembly MDTA01 (sample SAMN05326648, study PRJNA326480) | marine metagenome | isolation source: seawater | place: Indian Ocean: South | collected 2010 | reverse complement strand
CCGCTCGCTGAACCATATGTCGCAGACATTCCAGGGCGTGATGATCGAGATTTCGGAATCCCTGAAGAAGGTCTACAACGCGCATTCCGTGGTGCTGGTGCCGGGCGGAGGAACCTACGGTATGGAGGCGGTTGCCCGCCAGTTTGGGACAGGTCGGAAATGCTTGGTTATCCGTAACGGCTGGTTCAGTTTCCGCTGGTCGCAGATTTTCGAAGCCGGCGGCATTCCGTCGGAGGAAGTCGTCCTCAAGGCGGCACCGGTTGAATCAGGCAGCCAGGCGGCTTTTGCGCCCGCATCGATCGAAGATGTCACTGCCGCCATTGCCGAGTACAAGCCCGATATCGTTTTCGCGCCGCATGTGGAAACGGCGTCCGGCATGATTCTGCCCGACGATTACATGAAGGTGGTTGCCGATGCGGTGCATGCCGAGGGCGGTCTGTTTGTTCTCGATTGCGTGGCGTCCGGCACGATCTGGGTCGATATGGCGGCCACTGGCGTGGATGTGCTGATCAGCGCGCCGCAAAAAGGGTGGAGTGCCTCCCCCTGCAGCGCGCTGGTGATGCTGGGCGAAGAGGCCCGAAAATGTATAGACGATACCACCAGTTCCAGCTTTGCCGCCGATCTCAAGAAATGGCTTCAGATCATGGAAGCCTACGAAGGGGGCGGCCACGCCTATCACGCCACCCTGCCGACGGATGCTATCGTCAAGTTCCATGCGTCTTTGAAAGAGACGGAAGACTATGGCTTTGACAAGGTGAAGGCTGAGCAGCAGGAACTGGGTGATAAGGTCCGTGCCATGATGTCGTCCTATGGTTTTAAAAGTCTGGCGGCGGACGGGTATGGCGCGCCGGGGGTGGTCGTCTGTTACACCGACGATCCCGATATTCACAATGGCAGTAAGTTCGCTGCCGCCGGTCTACAGACCGCCGCGGGCGTACCGCTGATGTGCGACGAGCCGGAAGATTTCTGTACCTTCCGGGTCGGCCTGTTCGGTCTCGACAAGCTCCACAATGTCGACCGCACGGTCGCCAGTTTGGAAAAGGCGTTATCTCAGGTAACTGGGGGCACGAACGTCCGTTAGGGCGCTTTCAAAAACTTTTTCAGTTTTCGCATCCCTATTACTCCGCCGCTACCGACGGTAGTCCCGCCAACGCCATCGCCAGTTCACCTTCGTCGTAGTTCCGGTCTTCTAGGTTGCCTGCGAAGTAATCCATGTAGGCCTGCATGTCGAAGTGGCCGTGGCCACATAGGTTAAAGAGGATCGTTTCCGATTTGCCTTCTTCCTTGCAGCGCAGCGCTTCGTCGATGGCGCCCTTGACCGCATGGTTGGCTTCCGGTGCCGGCAAGATGCCTTCCTCGTGTGCAAACTGAATGCCGGCGGCAAAACATTCGGTCTGGTGATATGCCCTGGACGAAATGAGATCGAGTTCCTGCACATGGCTGACCAGTGGTGCCATGCCGTGATAGCGTAGCCCGCCGGCGTGGAAACCTGGCGGAATAAAGGTCGATCCAAGCGTATGCATCTTTACCAGCGGGGTCAGGTGCCCGGTGTCGCCGAAATCATAGGCGTACTTGCCGCGGGTCAGGGTCGGACAGGCAGCCGGTTCGACGGCAATCACCTTCACATCTTTTCCGCCCCGCAACTTTTCGCCGAGGAACGGAAACGTAATGCCGGCGAAATTCGATCCGCCGCCGGTGCAGCCGACGACGACATCCGGATAATCGCCTGCCATTTCAAGCTGTTTGACGGCTTCCTGGCCGACCACGGTTTGGTGCATCAGTACGTGGTTGAGCACGCTGCCCAATGAGTATTTGGTATCATCCCGGGTCGCCGCAATTTCAACGGCTTCAGAGATCGCAATGCCAAGGCTGCCGGCGGAATTCGGTGAATCTTGCAAAATAGCGCGCCCCGCCTCGGTTTCGTCTGAGGGGCTGGCGACGCAACGCGCACCATAAGATTCCATCAAAGCCTTGCGATAGGGTTTCTGCAGGAAGGATACCTTCACCATGTAGACGTCGACTTCAAGGCCGAACAGCGCACCCGCGAAGGCGAGCGAAGAACCCCACTGGCCGGCGCCCGTTTCGGTCGACAGTTTGGTGATGCCTTCCGCCTTGTTGTAATAGGCCTGTGCGATGGCGGTGTTGGGCTTGTGGCTGCCTGCGGGGCTAACGCCCTCGTATTTGTAGTAAATCTTCGCGGGCGTATCGAGCGCGCGCTCCAGCCGACGTGCGCGGAACATCGGCGTCGGACGCCACTGTTTGTAGATATCGCGTACTTCGTCCGGGATTACAATTTCGCGCTCGGCGGATACTTCCTGCTTGATCAGTTCCATCGGGAACAGGGGCGCTAGGTCTTCAGGGCCGATCGGCTGGCCGGTACCGGGATGCAGCGGCGGGGCCAGTGGTTCCGGCAGATCCGCCATGATGTTATACCAGTGGGTCGGGATGTCCTTCTCGTCCAGAAGGTATTTCACGGTATCCGACATGTCTGCGCCTCCCGTTCGGGGTGTTTAGTTTTCTCCGTGCAGAACGTCGCTGATTTAGAACTGCTGGTAAAGGGGGGGGGGAACTAGAACAGCGCCGCTATTTCCCTCCGCGTTCCTTCGTCCAGCAGGTCACCTTCGCCCGCCGCGACCAAATCCGCCATGTGGTCCGGATTGGACGTGCCCGGAATAACGCAGGTGACCGCAGGGTGGGATATCACGTATTTAAGGCACAATTGCGCCCAGCTATTGCAGCCGAATTCTGCTACCAGGTCCGGCATATGTTGCCGTGACAGGTGCGATAGCAGTCTGCCACCGCCAAAGGGTAAATTGATAAGTGTCGCGATACCGTTTGCGGCGCAGAATGGCAAAATTTCGTCTTCTGCATCCGTTTCGTCGATGGAATAGCAGAACTGGACGAAATCGACCGGCTCTTCCTTTAAACAATTCATCAAATCGCCGAAGGCATGGGGGCGGTAATGGGTGTACCCCAGATAACGTAGCCGTCCGTCGCCTTTCCAGCCGCGCATGGCGTCCAGATGAGTGCGCCAGTCGACAAGGTTATGAATCTGCATGAGGTCGATCACTTCGGTCCGGAATAGCCGGAACGACGTTTCCATTTCGTCGATACCCTGTTGCCGCCCCTTGGTCCAGACCTTGGTGGCGATAAAGGCGTCATTGCGGCGGACGTTATCTGCCAGCAGATCGCCGGTGACGCCTTCGGCGCGGCCATACATGGGTGATGAGTCCACCACCGTGCCGCCGGAATCAAACAGCGTATCCAGCACCCGGCCGCGCTGGGCCCGTTCTGCGGCGCCGGTTCCGATATCGAACCCGCGCCAGGTGCCGACGCCGATAGCACCGATCTCTTCACCGGTAGAGGGAATAGGCCGTTTCAGCATGGCGTGACCCTACCCTACTCGCGGTGTTCATGTCAGGGGGATGGAGGTGGAACCGGTTGGCGGGGCCGAAGCGCCGTTGATATAATCGTTGTATTCGTTGGGAGTTTATAGGTGTTCTGGGTAACGGGAACTTTCTGGCTATCGATCATGTTGGCTTTGACCGTACCGATCATATTGATCCGGATATTACACAACCGGCCTAAGTCTATAAAAGGCGAGGGCCATGGCGCCCGTGGCGTCGGGTGCAAGGTCCTGCGGTTTACGTTCATTTCAATCCGGGGGCCGCTGGTCGCGCCGCTTGATCTATACGGTTCACGTCCGTTCGTACCCTCCCGCTATAGCGGGCCGCACCGGTTCTTCTATAATGCCGGCCTAAACGGTAGATAACGCAAGAAGACGCCCGTGCTGACTGAAGACAGGAACGAATTAGTTACCCGGACTGGCCCTGGAACACCGATGGGGAACCTTTTCCGGCGGTACTGGATTCCGTTTCTGCTGTCCGACGAGGTCGCCGAAGCTGGCTGTCCGCCGGTTCGCGTGAAACTGTTGTCCGAACCGCTGATAGCCTTTCGTGACAGCAATGGCGATTTGGGCCTGATAGAGGAGTTCTGCGCCCATCGGCGGGTGTCACTGTGGTTCGGGCGGAACGAGGAGGGCGGCTTGCGCTGCCCCTATCACGGCTGGAAATTCGATGTTCACGGAAATTGCCTCGAAATACCGTCGGAGCCCGAAGACAGCGTCATCAAGCAGGAAGCCCGCCTGACCGCATATCCCTGTGTCGAGCGTGGCGGCATCGTTTGGGCTTATATGGGACCTGCGGAAGAACAGCCGCCGCCACCTGCATTCGAATGGGCAACCGTTCCAGCGGATCAATGCTATCACACTAAGCGGCTGCAGGAATCCAACTATCTTCAAGCGTTGGAAGGTGGCATCGATTCAAGCCATGTCGGGTTTCTACACACGGGTGAACTTCGCAGCGATCCGCTCCATCACGGCTCCAAAGGGTCCGACTACCATCTGTCGGACCGGAAGCCGCGTTTTGAAGTCAAGGAATCCATCGGCGGGCTACACCTGGGCGTCCGCCGCAATGCCGGGGACGACAAGTTCTACTGGCGCGTAACGCCCTGGATCATGCCCTGGTATACGATTGTGCCTCCCTATGGCGACAATCCGCTGCACGGCCATGCCTGGGTGCCGATCGACGATGAGAACTGTTTTGCTTGGACGTTTTCCTATCATCCGTCCCGCCCGCTGAGCGAGCTGGAACTCGGCGTGATGACCGAGGGGGGTAGTCTCCACGTCAAACAAAGTCCCGTCACGTTTCGCCCACTCGCCAACCGGGATAACGACTACCTGATCGACCGCGCGGCGCAGAAAGTGGGAACGTCGTCCAGCGGTGTGAAGGGGATCGCCATGCAGGATGCCTCAATCCAGGAAAGCATGGGCCGTGTCGCCGACCGCGCGCGCGAAAACCTGGTCCAGACCGACCGCGGCATTGGACTGGCCCGGCGGCAGCTTCTTCGCGCGGCGAAGGACCTTGAAAAGGGAAAACTACCGCCCGGCCTTTCACCCGCGTCGCAGGCGGTACGGTCCGCGTCTTTCGAGCTGGACCGCAAAATCCCGTTCGACGAAGCGCCCGGTGAGCCATTGAAGGTTAAACAGGGCGTTGCCCACACATCCATCTGATCCAGGGAGAATTCCGTGACTGACCAGCTTGACCCAAAAGCCGCCGGCGCGCGCCGCCTGAAGGACAAGGTTTGCGTCGTTACCGGCGCAGGGCAGGGGATCGGCCGGGCCATCGCCCGCCGCCTCGGGCAGGAGGGTGGAAAGGTTGTCGTGGCGGAACGGGTGGAGGAGACCGCCAGGAAAACCGTCGGCGAGCTGACGGATCATGGCGTCGATGCCATCGCCGCGCTAGTCGATCTGAGTATGTATGCCGGCGCGGAAGATATGATCGATCAGGCAGAAACCGCCTTCGGACGGGTCGATGTGCTGGTGAACAATGTCGGCGGGACCATCTGGATGAAGCCCTTTCATCTGTATTCGCCCGAAGAAGTGGAGCTTGAACTCGAACGTTCGCTGAAACCAACGCTCTGGGGGTGTCGGGCAGTCTTACCGGGGATGATGGAACGGAAGGCCGGATCGATCATAAACCTCGGGTCCCAGTCGGTGCGGGGACTTTACCGGTTGCCCTATGCCGCCAGCAAAGGCGGCATCCTTGCCCTGACAAAGGTGCTGGCGATGGAATACGGACGTTACGGCATTCGGGTGAACACCGTTTCGCCTGGCGGCACCGACATTTCCGACCGCACGACATCGCGGCTGACCATCCGGCCGGGCGAAATGGCGGGAGACCTGCCGGAGGCAGAAGGGAATGCCTACCGCGAGGAAATGTTCGACGACATTGGCAACCAGCAGGCCATCCGCCGCCGGGGGCTGCCCGACGAACAAGCCGCCGCCGTCGCCTTTCTGGCATCGGAAGATGCCAGCTTCGTGACCGGCGATGTCATCAACTGCAGTGGCGGGCAATCCTGACCGGTTACGGTGTCAGGTGCCGGCTACCTCCTTATACCAGTTGCAGACCTGCGCGCCGATCCAGAATAGGACTTCGTCCTTAGCTAGAATCTCGCGCTAAGCTAATCCGGAGGAATAGCGACTTGCGTCCGGCTGCGCAGGATGGCAGCTTGCACTTCGCGGTTTACAGCCGAACGGGCCTGTAGTTCAGCTGGTTAGAACGCTCCGCTCATAACGGAGTTGTCGGGGGTTCGAGTCCCTCCGGGCCCACCATTTCCACTACTTTGAAGGCGTAGTAAGTCGCCGCCGGGTTGTCCGTCCATTGCTTTTGATGCACGCTCAATTGCACTGACGTCGTTGTCGGTAGATAGAGAGTTCGGATTCGTGACCCAACTGTTTGATCCATTGCCTGAGACCATCCGCCCTGAATTGGCGTCGGCGCTGGAAACGGCTTGGTCGCAGCTTGCCGCGCCGGGCCCTTGGCTGACCGGGACTCAACGGCTGGCGCGCTGCCGGGTCTGCGGCCTACTATCCTGACGGCGAATTAAAACCGCGGAGAGAATAGATGGCCAAGTTAAGACATATCGCGCTCAGCGTGAAAGATCTGGAAGAAAGCGCCAAATTCTATGAGAGCGCGTTCGGGATGGAACGCGTCCGACAATCAGATGTTGCAATCATGCTATCCGACGGGGTCGTGTCGCTGGCGCTGTTGCATTTGCACTCGAACGACAACGCGCCGGATGAACGTGGTCCGGACTATATCGGCCTGCATCATATGGGATTTCTGGTCGATGATGTGCCTACGTCTAGCGAGGCAGTGGAAGCGGCAGGCGGCTCCTATCACGGACAAATACTGAATGTGGGCGCGGGCCCAGAATCCGAACGTAAATACCGCGATCCAAACGGCGTGGTGATCGATGTGACGTCACCCGCCCACGCGGATGCGTCCTGGCGCGTGCCGACGGATTCTTGAGCGCGATTGCGGGGAGCACCCAATGGCAAAGATTCAACATATTGCGATCATCGCGGAAAACCCGGAAAAGCTGGCGCATTTCTATGAAGACATTTACGGGATGAAGATCACTGGGCGCAGTCAGGGAGACGTCTGGATCACCGACGGTTACATGGATGTGGCGATAATCCACAAGGACAACCTTCCGGATCAGCCGACCGGCATCAATCATTTCGGATTCACCATCGACCCTGAGGAAAAAGACGAGATCTACCAGAAAATGGGAGAGCACAATCTGGAGCCGTTCGATCCCCGTGCTTCGAATCCTGATCCCGATCGGCCATTTGTCGAACACGCCGCCTTCGACATCGAAAGAAATCGGTTCGATATCTCAACTGGCATGCGCGACCTGGAGGAAGAGGTGACGCGCTGACGCTCCGCGGTGCGCATCCTATCCGTTCTTGGTCCGGTGCCGCTGGTTCCATCACGTAGGACGGCGCTGCCTCCATAAAGGAATAGTGCCGCGATGGGGCAGCCCAGATTGCGCAGTCTTCGACCATTTCGTGGAGCCGGTCGCTGGGATAGCTCGTGTTCACGTCCTGCACGAACCCGGTGCGGTCGAAATAGGTCTATGCGTGGTTCATCATTCGTTTGTTGGTATCCGATCGTCTGACAGAACCCGGAAATTGCCCGCCCCGGCGTATACGGCGGTTCCTCGCGCCGGTGCAGTCCTGCCGTGCTGGTGATCGTAACCTTTATATCTGCCAGCCGCTTGGGGTCCGGTCCAGGCGGCGTTAGAGTTGGCACCCTGCGCAATTGCCTCGGGCTTGGGACCGGTATCGTGCGGGGATCGCGCCCCCATTCGGACAAGGCTATACTCCGGCAATGGATATCGAAATCCTGCCGTTGACGGATACGCTCGGCGCCGAAATCCGGGGCATCGATCTAGCACGGCCCGTCGCTCCTGAAATCGCGTTGAAATTGCGGGATGCCTGGTATCAACATGTCTTGCTGCTGTTTCGGAATCAGGAAATGTCCAATGAGCAGCTTAAACGCTCGACCGAATGGCTCGGGGAGGCAGGCGAGATCACCATGCCGCCCGACAGGCGTGGCGATGCCGATCTCTCAATTGCCCTGATTTCAAATATTCTGGATGAAAATGGAAAACCGATCGGCGCGCTGGGCGATGGAGAGATGTGGTTTCACCATGACAACAGCTTCACCCTGGCTCCCGACAAGGCGACTTTCCTTTATGCGGTGGAACTTCCGTCTGAAGGCGGACACACCCTGTTCGGCAACTGCTACAGGGCGTATGACGAATTGCCGGAGGAGCTGCGAAAAGAAATCGTCGGCCGTCGTGTGCTGCAGGTATACGACTATACGGTGCGTGAAGTTCCGGACACGACGAATCTCGGGGATGTTCCGCATTGCTGGCAGCCGGCGGTGGTAAAGCATCCGGTAAGCGGCCGCAACGCGCTGTATGTGGACCGGCTGATGTCGGCCGCCATCGACGGTATGGGGCCCGGGGATGGGAAAGCACTTCTCGAAAAATTGTTTCCCTATGTGGAGCGCACGGATTACGAACACGTGTGGCAACCGGGCGATTACGTTATCTGGGATAACCGGTGCTCGGTGCATGCTCGGACCGATTTTTCCGCTGACCAGCGCCGTCTGCTCAAGCGCGGCAAGGTTGCGGGCGAAGAACTGGTTGCGGCTTATCTCTAGCCCAGCTTCTCGGCCAGCCAGTCGGCCGCATAGTGCAGGGCCGGTAGGTGGTTGTTGAACTGGGTGTGAGCCGATCCGCCATTCCTGCCATCAAAAATTTTCAGCTCTTTGTCCGCCGATGCGATGATGGCGAGCATTTTTTCTGCATCGGCCAGCGGCACCTGGCGGTCTTCGGCACCGTGCATGATCAGGAACGGGCAGGTGATCCGCGGACCCAGCGGTTCGATGCGGAAATCCTTCAGACAATCCACTGCGTCCCCAATGGTGTCGGTTCCGGTGATGAACATTATCTGGAAAGAAGGTGCCGCCAGCGTACCCTTGTTGGCCAGCCGGTCCAACCAGACCCTGTGATAGTCGTATATACCGCCCCAGGCGACGGTCGCGGCAAGGCGCGGTTCCTCCGCCGCGGCGCGGGCGACGTAGTATCCCCCCAGACTGCTACCGACAATGCCGATCCGGGCGGGATCGACCTCCGCCCGGGTTTCGAGATAATCAATGATGGCGCCGACCGGTTTTTCGTAATCCGCGCGGGTATAAAGTTCCTGCTTGCGCAATGCGCCGCCGATGCCCGGCGTGTCTACGAACAAGACGTTCAGCCCCCGATCGGATATCGCCTGCCGGGCGCGCAGGAACCAGAGCTCCTTCGTTGTGTCCAGGCCGCAGATCATGATTGCGGTGCCGCGTGGCGCGCTGACATCCGCCGCCGGCTGGAAATATGCAGGGAGAACCGAGCCCTCAAACGAAATGTCGACCGGGTCCAGTGGAAAGGGGTATTTCTGGCGGGCCGCCTCGAACATCTCCAGCACCTTGTCGTAGGCGGCCATCCGGCGCGGGTCCGCGGGTGGCACGAAGTGTTCGCCGATGATTTCGTATAGGCAAGCGAGGAACATGGTGTCGCTGAAACTGCGGTCGGACTGGCTGTTTTGCGCCCGTTCCTCGACGATGCCGGCCAGCCGGGTCCATTCGTCGTGCCAGACCTCGTCGTTGCCGACGTTCTCTGTCAGCACCGGCATGATCAGTTCGAGATCGCCAAGTTGTCCGCCCGCTGCGAACGCCAGATGGGTGTTGTAAGACCAACGGTAGCTTCCCGGAAACAGCTCCAGCATTTTTTAGTATCCGCCGACGGTGTTGTAGCCGAGTGTATGACGCCCGCTTAGAGTGGACTGCACGTCCCAGTTCAGCCCGGCATGGCGGGCGGCGGCATTCACGTCGCGCCAGGCCCGCTGTACCGGGTGATCCAGCAACAATCCGGCACCGCCGACGCAGGAAAACAGAACATCTACCGCCTGCACGGCGAGGCGCATAGCCATTGCCTGGTTGCGCCGGTTCTCGATACGCTGGGTGACGCTCAGCCCATTGCCGAATTTGGCGGCGTCATAATTTGCCTTCAGATCGTGGCGCAACAGGCCGAGACCAGTTTCTATGCTGGCGGCGGCCTCCGCCACGCGGGATTGCACGATGGGAAATCCGCCCACCTTTTGGCCGCCATCGACGGTGCCACCGCGGGTTTCGCGTTCCGATGTGATGTCGACAAAGGCATCCAGCGCGCCCTTTGCGGCACCAAGACCGACGGACGCGATGGAGTAGGGAACCACCGACAGGAAAGGAATGTTGTAGACGAAATCCTTGTG
>MDTA01014069.1_pt1 | contig 10207 bp, 5 predicted proteins | sample 811151 | NCBI WGS metagenome assembly MDTA01 (sample SAMN05326648, study PRJNA326480) | marine metagenome | isolation source: seawater | place: Indian Ocean: South | collected 2010 | reverse complement strand
TTATCAAGCTGACTTTGACTGCCAAGGACGTCCTGGTCCCTTCGAAATTTCGGAGCCCGAATGGATTGAGATCGTCACCCTGCAAAATGGTACAGTTAGTCTCAAAGTGGCCGCAGAGCAGGTCCGCAATGAGTCGCTTAGCGTTGTCTTTGCGCCGGAACTTGATCCGGGGGATCGCCGACGGGTTGATCTGGGACGCGGCGATTGTGAAGCGGAAGTTGGGTGGTGTCTTTGGAGCACGGAGTTCGTCGGTGATGAGCAGCGGCTCATGATGCGGTTGGGATCCCGTTGGATTCCCAGATGGTTTCGCTCCAACCCATAAGGCGTGAACCTTCAGATTTTTATTACCCTAGACGGGGTACATCGGTTCTTTACCGTCGAGTACGCGAAGTAGGTCACCAAGGCACATCTCAGCCATCTTCCGGCGGGTTGCACGGTCTGCGCTGCCCAAATGGGGCAATAAAATAACGTCTTTTCGGTCCATGAGGGCGGGGTGAACGAGGGGTTCCTGCGCGTAGACGTCGAGCGCAGCGCCGGCCAAGTGACCTCGTTGAAGCGCGGCGGCGAGTGCAGCCTCATCAACGACAGGACCTCGAGCCGTGTTGATAAGAAAGGCCCCGGGACGCATGTGTTGAAGAGCTTCTGCACTGATCATTCCGCGGGTTGTGGGAGTGAGCGGGCAGTGGAGGCTGATAATATCGCTCTTTGCCAAAAGTATGTCGAGAGGGACCGATTGATTTGGTGGGTCATTCACGGGTCGGCGCGTGGTGAATAGGACCTTCATTCCAAAGGCTCGAGCACGCTGAGCAACAGCTCGCCCTATGCGGCCGTAGCCGAGAATGCCGAGGTGTTTTCCTTTAAGCTCCTCACCCACAAGAAGGGTTGGCGACCAGCCCTTGAAGCCCCCCTCTCGCACCAGTCGGTCTCCTTCCATGAGACGACGACTCAGACTTAGGATCAGTGCGAAGGTGAGATCAGCGGTTGCATCGGTGAGTACGCCTGGCGTGTGGGTGACTTGGATGGAATGTTCCTGGCAGGCTTGCAGGTCGATGTTGTCGACGCCCACGGCATGTTGTGAAACCACCTTCAGATCTGGGCAGTGTCTTAACAGTTCCTGATCGATCGGATCCGTGAGCATGGAGAGTAAGCCCTCACAGCCTTGGAGCGATTCGATCAGTTCCTTTCGACTCAGGGGGCGATCCAGTGGATTGATCGAAAAGGGGTGCTCCCCAAGAATGCTTGCGGGATCGATACTGAGGGCTCTCGAGATAAAGATCTTTCCCGTCATCGAGTCGTCAGCCTTCTTGTCCCAACCAGGTGATGAGTCGATCGACGACCGGCTTGCCTTCTCGGTCCGCATGGGCATTGGACAGGAGATCCGCATCGCCACTGGCAAAAACCCCCGGGCCGGTGACGAGCACGGGGATTTCACCGCTGGGGAGCCCTTCGGTTTTGGGAAAGGGTTTCCTGATTTCGAGAACTTTATTGCCTTGACCGTAGGACTTTTGACCGGGTGTGCCGGTGGGCGGGGTTGGGCTGAGACAGGCCCACGCGCCGGGATACGTCGAGCCGACCACGGTTAGGTTTTTTTGATCGCTGAGGACGGAGATGGGGGCTGCGCGGAAATACGAGTAACTGTTGTTCGGTATGTTCGCTAAACCGATCTGCCGATTGTCGCTTTCTGTCGCGACCATGCTCTGACCAAAGGCAATACCACGGTCTAAACCCAAATCATTCAGCACGGTGGGGTAACTTTTCGGGTCGTATTTTATGGTTTCATCAAGAGCCTGCCGAATTTGAGTGATGACCTCTTTGGGCATGACCTGAAGCATTCGATCAAAGTCCTTCATCATGTCTGCCATGAGATCCGAGCTTCCTTCTGCGAGAAGGATGAGGCGGCTCGATTTTTTCAAAGTGTCCATATTTTTAGCTCGGCGAAGTGGCGCAGCGAGAAGCACGGCTCGATAACGTGTAGGGTCGCCCTTCAGAGTGCCTTGTTCGACCCCATATCCTGCCTCTGAGAGGTGGTGTGCGAGGCGGTCGAGACCGCTCAGGCTGCCGTCGGCTCGCAAGCCTCCGCTTCCGGTTTCGATAAAGACAATACCCTTGTTTCCGTTATCATGAACGACAGTTTTCAGTGGCTGGAGCGTGCCGGTTTGGTCGAGGTTGCGCCCCGCGAGCAATCGGAACAGCTTGAGGACGAAGTCTTGATTACTTCCAAGGCTCATGCCGGTGGTTCGAGTCATGTTCCAAAACATCTCAGCATCCGCCACAACAGCCGCGGGTCCTTGCCCTTTTGTTTCACTGATCGCAGCCACCACTTCCGCCGAGGCTCGAAAGGGTTTGTCGACTTTGATCAGCGGTTGGGCATCCCGAGTCAGTTTGAGCGGTGCCGCGGTCATCGGCCGTATGTTTTGGATGCCCAATCGGTTGCTGTGAGAAAAAGGCCACTGGATTTCATCGAAGCTTCTGCCTTTTCCGTCGGCGGTCGTGGCTCGTATTTGGATTCCCCAAGCTTCGGTGAGTGCGTTGTGCATGTCTGCGTGTCTAAAGAAGTTATCGTGTTCAGCGATGACTAAGACGCCCCCACCAGATCGTCGAAAGCTGTAGATTGCCTCCAAGTCTTCGGGCGCATATTTTCGCTCCAGTGCAGGACCTAGCACCAAAATATGCCCCGGACCTTTGAATTGCTGGGTCAAGGTCCGGAGATCTCGGAAGTTGACTGAAACCTCCGCACCCTCTTTCCGCAAAGCTTCCGTCAGTTGACTCATGCCTGCGAAGTGAGAATCAAAGGGGCTGTAAATCTGCTCTTTCGACAAATCGAAAACGATCTTGAAGACACCAGGCGCTACCGATTGAGCCTTTTCCTCTGGAGCATCCGATGGGGATGTCTTCTCAGCGGTGCATGCACCGAGCATCAAGACGAAAGCCAAACCAAGCGCTGTTTTCATGGTGCCTCCATTCGGGATTGACCAACAGGACTCTAAGCGCATCCGTGCCAAAGGCAATAGGTCCCGACGAGTCTCTCTTGGCCAATGATTGATTTTGGGGCAATGCGCAGACGGGAGTCAAAGGATGTCGATCAGCTTTCGAGAGGTCCCAAGAACCGGCGTGATCTTTGTCAGTTCTGAAGCTTCGAAGCGGGGGTTTTACCGGGGAGCACCTGATTGGTGCAATCTCGGACAAGGTCAGCCGGAGACGGGCGAACTGTCAGCAGGGGATGTTCGTATTACCTCGGTAGCGATCGACGAGGACGATCATGAATATGGACCCGTTGCGGGCTTGCAGTCGCTCCGAAAAGCCGTCGCTACGTTGTACAATGCTCGCTACCGGCAAGGCAAAAGCAGTTTGTATGGTCCGGAAAATGTAGCGATCTCAGGGGGAGGACGGGCTGGACTTACGCGCGCCGCGGCTGCTTTGGGACAAATCAACCTCGGACACTTCCTGCCTGATTACACCGCCTATGAGGAACTCCTCGAGATCTTTGGTCGGTTTACATCCATTCCCATTTTGCTGGACCCGGAACAGGAGGAAGACTTCGATTTACCGGCTTTAAAGCGGGAGATTATCGGCCGGGGACTCGGAGGACTTCTGCTCTCCAATCCCTGCAATCCGACGGGCAAGACGATTCACGGTGAAACCCTCGCTGGATGGGTGCGTTCGGCGAGTGATCTTGATTGCGCCCTGATCGTTGACGAGTTTTACTCCAACTACACCTGGGTTTGTGACGGACCTGTCAGTGCCGCCGCGTATGTTGGAGATGTGAATAAAGACCCGATAATTATCGTGGATGGCTTAACGAAAAACTGGCGTTATCCAGGGTGGCGTATCAGTTGGACCGTGGGTCCGCGCTCGGTAATCGACGCCATAACGAGCGCAGGGAGTTTTCTCGATGGAGGTGCGAACAGACCCTTGCAAAGGGCTGCATTGGAGTTACTCGATCCCATTCGAGCGACGAGGGAATACGATCTTATCCAAGAGTGCTTTGTGGGCAAGCGACAGCGTATGATTCGAGGGCTCAAAGATCTGGGTATCGAGGTCAGTCTCGAGCCTGAAGGAACCTTTTACGTCTGGGGTGATCTCTCACAGTTGCCGGAGGGACTGCGGGATGGAATGGCATTTTTTCGGGCATGTCTCGACGAGAAGGTCATCGTCGTCCCCGGTGAATTTTTCGACGTCAATCCGGGCAAACGCCGCCCTGGACGCCACTCGCGGTTTCGCAACCAGGTCCGATTTTCTTTTGGACCGGAGATGGATGTCATCGAAGAAGGTTTAGCCAGAATGGGTCGAGTTCTAAATCGCTAACCGTTGGCTCCCTCCACAATGATCACTCGACCTCCTTCTGCTCGCCACTCGGCAATCCCGGCTCCAAGATGACGAACGTCGAGCCCATGATCGACCAGTAAGTCGACCGCTTCGAGGGCTCCGAGACAGTATGGACCACGACAGTAAGCGACAACCTGTCGGTCCTTGGGAAGCTCCACAAACCGTTGGTTCAGTTCCCGCAATGGAATGGAGATCGCGCCGGGAAGATGACCGGCTGAAAATTCGTCTCGACTACGAACATCCAAGAGTACGAATTCGCCCCGAACCACACCATGAACAAAACGCTGACGATTACGGCGCCAAGCTTCAGAACGCATTCGAGCCATTCGCTCACGGGCTTGGTTCAGTTCACTAAACCGATTTTCAGCAAGTCGGTGAAGACTGACCATCAGGTGGGAGACGGCGGGGTCTGAGAGACGGTAAAAAACATAGAGGCCTTGCTTGCTCGATTCGACCAGTCGCGACTGACGTAAAACTTGGAGGTGTCTTGAGGTGTTCGCAATACTGCAGTCGATCAAGCCCGCTAAACCCTCAACAGTTCGGGGGCCTTGGGATAAAAGATCAAGCAGTTCGAGTCGCTTGGGGCTCGCTAGACTCTTCCCGATGCGAGCGAACTGCTCGTAGAGGCTGTCTCGAAATGCCCGTTGATCGCCCATGAGCCCTCCGATTTACTAATCAACCATTTTGTTGAATAGGGGGCATTCGCTTTGTCGTCAATGTTCGACTCTGACCCCCTTGTCAGACCCCCCTGTTAGACAGGAAGAGGTTGGATGAGGAAGCGGTCTTGATTCACATCGTGAGCAGTAATCGTATGGAGGTGCTTCGTCAGACGCTCATTGAGTTACTGCGTCAACCCGTGGGAGGTCCGTTTGATGAAGAGGTCGTGATCGTTCCGAACCGTGGGCTTGGACGCTGGTTGGAAATGGGACTTGCGACCGATCAGGGAATTTGTGCTCAGACTCGAATGGATTTCCCACGGCGTCTCGTGTCACAGATTTTGGACAGCGCCTTCGGGACTGAGCCTGCTCAAGATGCGTATCAACCCGAAGCGATGCGATGGGCATTGTACCAAATCATACCGAAGTGGTTAACTGAGACAGAGGTCTTGCCTTTGACGAGTTACTGGGAAGCCAACCCAGCCCCGGCCAGTCGATTGGCCCTTTGTGATGAGTTAGCCAGAATCTTTGATCTCGCGATCATCTATCGTCCCCAACGGGTCCTTCGTTGGGGTCAAGAACCGAAGACGTGGCAAGAGTCTCTGTTTGCCGAGTTGATGAGAAACCTGGGGCCTGATGCCCACTTAGCAGCGCGTATTGAGCGTTACATGGCACAGCCCGTTCCAGTGCAACTGCCGGAACGGATCTCATTGTTTGGTGTCGGTTGTTTACCCGAATCATTTATGGGTTTGATTCACGCAGCCGCACGCCGTGAGGGGTGCTTCGTTTATCAGTTCCAGTTGAGTCCGAGTCCAGGTTTGTTCGAGGACGCAAAGACGGCTCGCCAGCAGCACCGACTGCTCGCTGGCGGGCAGCTCGATGAATCCATCGCCCATCTCTCCACCATTCACCCTTTATTGGCGAGCTGGGGCGGAGTGGCCCGAGCGCAACAGGCGCAAAACATGCGCGCCACCATCGATGTGGAGCGTCCTTTATTTTTTCGACCTGAAGGGGAAGGGGTTTTACCCCGACTCCAAAGAGATCTCTGCGATTTGATCGATCGGTTGGAGGAGCCCCGAAATCATCCTCCCCCCTTGGACGACCGTAGTTTTCGAATTCATCATTGCCACGGCGCACTTCGAGAAGTGGAAGTTCTGAAGGATCAAATCCTCGATCTGCTGGAAAGACATCCTGATCTCGAGCCACAAGATATCGCTGTGCTGTCCACGGATCCAAACACTTACGGACCTTTGATCCAGGCGGTTTTTGCGCCGGAACTCTTTGTCGCCGCAGCCGACCTTCGTGACGTTGAGGGCGAGGATCTTGCCGCAGCCATCAGCCGAGCTCTGGAAATCGCCGAAGGACCACTGGACTTCGACTCGGTGATCGAACTGCTCCATTTAGATGTTTTGCAGCGCCATTGGAGGTTTCGTGGTGACGATGTGGAGGATTACGCCCAGTTGTTCCAGCAAGCCGGCGTTCAAGGCGCCCGGGATGCAGGACATCGTCAGCAGATCAATCAGGCCGGCGGAGACGCACGAACCTGGAAGCGCGGACTGGAACGACTCGCATTGGGCCTCATGCTTCCCAGCGGGTTTGATCGAGTCGTTCAAGATTGCGTTCCAGTCGATCCTGGCGACCCGGATCTTTTGGTGACCTTGGTCAGTCTTCTCGACGCCCTTTTCGCACTGCAACGTTGTCTTCAAGAAGAACATCCCGCCGAATCGGGCATTTCTGGGCTGGAAGCAGCTCTGGTGTCTCTACTCGGACCTCGAGTCTCCCGAGAACTTGGATCTGTTTTCGACGGGGTGAGACGGCAGGTCAAATGGTCCGGCGAAGAATATCCTTTGCCAGTGACTCTGTTGGCGAAAGTGCTTCGAACGGCCTTGATGCCCGATGGTGATGAGGGGCAATTTCTCACTGGAGGAGTGACCGTTGGTGGACTCCAGCCACTGCGGTCCGTTCCCTACGAGGCGATTTACGTCTTGGGTTTGGGGGCTTCTGATCAGCCTTTTCCACGGTCGTCACAAGCTGGCGATCTTCAGCAAAATATCCTCGGCATGGCCCAACCGGGAGATCGGGATGAACGCCAAGAGGATTTGGATCTTTTTCTGCACATTATTTTAAGTGCACGACGGGAACTTGGTCTCTTTGTAAGCTCGATCTCCGCAGAGGATGGTAGTGAAGCACCGGTGAGTGTCGTCGTTGATCAACTGCTCGATCTCATTATGGTCGACGCATCTTCTGTGGAGGAAAAATCAGGTATCGACCGCGATGTATTGAGGCAACGATGGGTCGTCCATCATCCCCTGCAGCCCTTTGACCGTCGTGCATTTTCTATCGTGGAAACGGGCGGCAGTTTTTCGGGCCTTTATCGTCAGTTGCCTCAAATTAAAGAATTCGGTTGGCGAGGAGCCAGCGCGTCTCGTCCCGTGAGCTTGAAGCAACTCGGTGACTGGTATCGTGACTCACTGGCCGCGGCATTGCTGATGGATTTAGGGCTTCGTCTACGACCATGGGTTCGACCCAGCCAGGACGCAGCCCAGCAGGCGTTAACAGCGGCTCTCCGGTACCGCTTGGTGACGATGTTGCTCCAGGATCCCAGGAAAGATCAGGCCTGGCTCGAGGCCTCGGGCTATCTCACCTCTGGAAATGCTGGAGCACTGCAAGCCCGTCAGTTGGTCGACATCGTCAACGCCTGTCCGTTGGAACCCTTTGAGGTAGCCACACCGCTTCAGTTTGACCTCAAGTTATCGGATTGGCACCTCACGGGTCAGTTGTCTGCGCAAGCCATCGTGGTGGAACCTGGGCGGCAGCGTCCCCCATTGCGTGCCTGGTTGGAACATGTGGTTCGGCAAGTTGTCGTCGGGCCTTCCTCCACGCGATTACTGTGCGCTGGAAAGGGTAAAAACCTTTGGAGTGACCAACGGCTTCAAGCCATGGATGGTCAGGCTGCCCGTTTGCAGTTGGAACGCTTTCTGCAACTTTACGATCAAGGTTTACGGGATGGCTGGGTCTTTCTCGATGAAGTCATGACCGCGTTTGCGACCGCCCGCGCAGAGTCGACAAAACCAGCAAATCGAGATCCGTGGAATCAGGCGCGCCAGGTGTGGTGGCAGCGACGGGATTGGACTCATTTTCGTCGTTGTCTAGGACCTGAAGCACCCCTTCCCGGGGAAAACGAGCCGTGGTTTGAACAGCTGATCGAACAGATTTTCTTGCCTGCTTATGAAGGGATGACCTCGTCATGAGTCAGCCCTTCCAGTTACCCCTTGAGGGCCTGCATCTCATCGAAGCGAGCGCAGGAACGGGTAAGACCTGGACGTTGATGGTCCTTTATCTTCGTCAGGTGCTCGAACGGCAACGGATGCCAGATAGCATTCTTGCGGTGACATTCACCAACGCTTCAGCAGCGGAATTGCGGCGTCGAATTCGAGCGGTTTTAAGTGACGCTGAAGCGACGCTGCGCGCCGGTCAACCGGTTTCGGTTACGGGTATTACCGATGAAGACTTGCTGGCAGCGCTTCTGAAGCACTACGTCGATGACGAGGAGAGGCACGCAAAGCGATCGCTGCTTCGAGCCGCCTTGTCGGGCTTTGATCGAGCCCGTATCGAAACGATTCACGGGTTTTGTCAGCGAGTTTTGAGCGACCTCGCTTTTGGCACAGGGACCGATTATGCGTCCACGTTGTCAGAGGATTCAGAATCGAGTCGTCGAGCGTGGTTGAGACATTGGTTTCAAGCACGCATGGATCGGGAACCAGTGATGCTCGCAAGTCGTCTTCACAAGCGTTTTGTCGTCCCGGGTCGTCCAGGAACTTTCGAACTCAAGTATTTGGATGAATTGGCACGTCTTGCCGATGCACGACCCGAGGATTTGACAGCACGGCCTTCATCGCGAAAAAATCCAGATTTCTCGGTTGCTTGGAGCGTTTACAGCGAAGCAGCTTCCCATTGGTCTCGACAATGGCGACACGACCGAGAAGATGTTCTGATGCAGGTGGGTGCATCGAAAGTTGGCTTCAAGTCCAAAGTTCATCGAAGCGATAGCGTGACCAAGGCTTTCGCAGCTTGGGATGAATGGTCCATCGACGGCGAGGTGCCCAAATGGCTGGAGCGATTTACCCCGGAAGTTTTAGCGACGGCGTGGAAAGGCGATGCGGAATTTCTTGAAATTCCATGTTGGCAGGCTGCTGCTCGACTGGTCGATGCTGCAACAGAGCTGGCTCTTACGACGGCTGAACTGGAAATTAACCTCCAGCAGGATCTGATCGAGGCTGCTCGCCAGGAACTACGTCAGGAGCGTATTCACCGTGGTGAGTTGAGCTTCGATGATCTGCTCCAGAATTTGCGTTCGGCCACTGCAAACCCAGAATTTACTCGGCGGCTCGCCGCTCAACTCCCCGTCATGCTTATCGATGAGTTTCAGGATACCGATCCGGTTCAGTGGACCATCTTTTCACAGATTTTCAATGCTGGCTCTGATGCGCAATCGCTCTACCTTGTGGGGGATCCCAAACAGGCGATCTATTCATTTCGTAATGCGGATCTTCACACCTATCTTCACGCGGCTTCGAGTGATGGGATCACGACGCATCGCTTGCAGACAAACTATCGATCGCAGCCTGTGCTCGTCGATGCCATCAACCAACTCTACAAGGCTCAGGATCTTCCCTTTGTCCTGCCTGAGGTCTCCTTTCACCCCGTCGCCGCTGGAAGGCGGACAGGCCTCGACTTAACAGGGGCGCCGCTGACGCTGCGCTGGATTGATCGACCGGGTGAGAAAGTGATGAGTTCGGAGGTCATCGGCCGTGCTGTTGTGGAAGATGTTGCCGACGAGATTCATCGGATGATCGAAACGCAGGATCTGTCGGCGGATCGAATCGCCGTTCTGGTTCGACGCAAAGAAGAAGGACGTTGGGTCGCCGCCGCACTAAGACGCTACGGGGTGCCCGCCGTCATCGCCGACCAAGAGCCTCTGTTTCAGACTCCAGTGGCCGGTGAAATCGTCTTGGTTTTGCGTGCCTTGTTGCATGAAGACAATCGTGCGGCGCTCGTGGCAGCGATGGGAACACAACTTCTGGGCTACACCGCCGATGAGATTCGTCGGCTGGAAAGCGATGAATCGTTTTTTTCGATGCTTCGGCGTGATGTTCGGTTATGGCGGCAAATCTGGCGTCGGTGGGGAGCTTTTCCCTTGCTTCAGCGGATCATCAAGGAACGCC
>MDTA01226187.1_pt1 | contig 10208 bp, 6 predicted proteins | sample 811151 | NCBI WGS metagenome assembly MDTA01 (sample SAMN05326648, study PRJNA326480) | marine metagenome | isolation source: seawater | place: Indian Ocean: South | collected 2010 | reverse complement strand
GGCTTTAACTCGATGTCAAACTCTTCTGCTTCAGGTAATACTATTACTGTTGCTGCAGAGGTATGTACACGCCCCTGCGTCTCTGTTTGTGGGACTCTCTGAACTCTATGTACTCCAGACTCAAACTTCAATTGACCATAAACATCTTCTCCATTAATATTAAAAATAATTTCTTTATATCCACCTGAGGTTCCCTCTGCTATATCTACTAATTCAGTACTCCAACCTTTTGTAGAAGCAAAAGCCATATACATTTTATATAAATCTCCTGCAAAAATACTTGCCTCATCCCCTCCAGTACCAGCTCTAATTTCCATAACTGCATTCTTAGAATCTTCAGGGTCTTTTGGAATTAATAAAATTTTTATTTCTTCATCCATTTCTTCTTTCCTTGGAAGAAGTTCATCTAATTCCATTTTTGCCATCTCTCTCATCTCTTCATCTTTTTCTTCTTTTAAAAGTTGTTTTGAAGAATCTATATTTGATAGTACATTTTTATATTCATGATAAGCTTTAACAATAGGTCCTAAATCTTTATATTCTTTATTCAACTGAACATAGAGTTTCATATCATTCATTGATTCTGGAGATGAGATAAGCTTCTCAACCTCCAAATATCTTTCATATATTGCCTGTAATTTTTCTAGCATTTTAGTAGTCAAATGTTCCAAATTCGGAACGAATTGTTAATCTTTTTCCAGTATTAGACTCTTCAACTCTTCCAATTATTTTTGCATCAATATTATAGGAATTAGATATAGAAATTATTCCGTCCGCAATTTCTTCAGGAACATATATTTCCATTCTATGTCCCATATTAAATACTTTATACATCTCTTTCCAATCTGTTGAGGATTCTTCCTGTATCATTTTGAACAAAGGGGGTAATTCAAACATATTATCTTTAATAATATGAAGATTACTTACAAAATGGAGTACTTTTGTTTGAGCCCCACCGCTACAATGAATCATTCCATCAATTTTACTTCTATATTTTTCTAAAATCTCTTTTATTACAGGTGCATAAGTACGCGTTGGAGACAAAACTAATTTTCCTGCATCTAATGATGTTCCATCTATTTTATCCGTCAGTTTCTTACTTCCAGAGTATATTAAATCCTCCGGCAGCGAAGCATCAAAACTTTCGGGATATTTTTCTGCCAATATTTTTGAAAAAACATCATGACGAGCGGATGTAAGTCCATTACTCCCCATTCCTCCATTATACTCAGTTTCATAAGTTGCCTTTCCAGAAGAAGACAAACCTACAATTACATTTCCTGCTTTTATATTTGAATTATCAATAACATCACTTCTTTTCATTCTAGCAACAACTGTTGAATCTACAATTATAGTACGTACTAAATCCCCAACATCAGCTGTCTCTCCTCCTGTTGAAATAATATTTATTCCAAATTTTTTGTATTCCTTTATAAGTTCTTCTGTACCATTAATAATTGCGGAGAGGACATTTCCATCGATAAGATTTTTGTTCCTTCCTATAGTGGAAGATAACATAATGTTCTCAGTCGCTCCAACACATAACAAGTCGTCAATATTCATTATCAATGCATCTTGAGCAATTCCTTTCCATACAGATAAATCATTCGTTTCTTTCCAGTACATATACGCTAATGAAGATTTAGTTCCCGCTCCATCGGCATGCATAATTAAACAATAATCTTCATCACCACTTAAATAATCTGGAATTATCTTACAAAATGCTTTTGGAAAAAGTCCTTTATCTACATTTTTAATAGCATTATGTACATCTTCTTTATCCGCAGAAACTCCTCTTTGATTATATCTATTGTTTTTCATATTATGATAAAAAAAAGCATCCTTAAAGGACGCTTTTATTATTATATATTTTTAATCTAATTCTGTTTTTCTGGCTGGACCATTTCTAGTTTAGGAGGAACATAATCCTCTCTTAATACTCTAAAAGTAGTTCTTCTGTTGTATTGATGAGCCAACTCTTTAAATTTCTTCTTCAGCTTATTAATATAAGACTCTGTTAAAACATCTCCCTCTTTAAATATTTTCTTAGAAAAGAACCCTCCTCTTTCATCATGTTTAGCATCATCAGCAGTTAAAACATATGGCTCTAATTCTCCTTTACCATTAGGCACTAATCTATCAGATGAAATACCATTTGAAATTAAATACTCAACACAAACATTCGCCCTTTCTTGAGACAATTTAGAATTCTGACTAGAAGTTCCTCTAAAATCAGTATGTGAATTTAACTCGATTATAATGTTTGGATTTTCATTTAGTGTTATAATTAGAAGATCTAAATCTAATATAGATTGAGGTCTTAACTCTGACTTAGCAAAATCGTACTCAATTCTTGGAAGAATAATTTCTTTCTTTACAGGATCTAAATTTATATCTCTAACAATATCTGTATTTATATCAATTCCAACAGTAGTCTCCGCAACCTTATTATTCAAATACCCCTCTTTAGAAACTAGAATTTCATATGTGGTTAAGGGATTTAACTCAAAGTTATAAGATCCAGTATTATCTGTTGCGACTTCTAATGCAGATTCATCATCTCCAACTAATTTTACTGTAGCGCCTGTAACTACAGCCCCAGTTTTGGTATCTGTAATTACTCCTTGAAGAGTTAAGACTAAAGGAGGAAGTTCAAACTGATATATGTTATCGGAACCATTTGACCTATTTACAACTCCGTCCGTTCCAGTCCAAGTTTTTCTATTAGAAGTAAAATAACCTCTTTCTGATTTTCTTTCAACAATCATACCAAAATCATCTGCGGAAGAATTAATAGGAGATTTTAAATTAATAGCAGAGACATATATACCATTATCATCTAGTACAGATTTAAAAATATCTAGACCACCCATACCTACATGACCATTAGAAGCAAAATATAACGAACCATCATTGTGTAAGAATGGGAACATCTCATCACCACCAGTGTTTACTGCTGGGCCTAAATTTGCAGGTTCAGACCATTGACCTCTGGCAACTCTTGTCACCATCCATAAATCCTTTCCTCCATACCCACCATTCATTTCTGCAGAAAAAATTACTACTTTTTCATCAGCAGAAATTGTAGGATGACCTATAGTAGTATTACTATCAACTTTAACTTCTAATTTATTTAAAGAACCCCAAATTTTACCCTTCAGTTGAGAAATAGATATTTCGCAACCTAATGATTTTTTATTTTCAGATTGACAGGTTGTAAAAAACATGGTTGTTCCATTTTGATTTAAACACAAGGTACCTTCATGATTTTCTGAATTAATTGGATTTAATTCAGCTTTCGGTTTACTCCATTTTCCTTTCTTATCTAAAGAAGTACTATAGATATCAGTAAAGAACTCTCCTGTCCTTTCATCGATCTTGTCGTTTGATGAACCTTTTCTAGATGAAACAAAATATAATTTAGTGTAATCGCGATTACCAAATGCTGGTGAAAAATCATTGTTTTTAGAATTTACAACATCCATTTTAGATATTAAGTATCGTGTTGGATTATTAATCCAATTAATAGCAAACTCACAGGACTTTATTCCCTTTTCTGCTTTGGTGTCCGTTGGAACTTTTTTAGAATACTTCTTATATTGATCTAAAGCTTTCTCATAATTACCTACCATCATTAACATGTCTGCATAACGTAATATAGCAATAGGATTAGAGTTATTAAATTTTGCTTTTACAGCTTTTTTATAAAAGTTAGCTGCCTTTTTAAACTTTCCGGTAAATCTATAGCACTCAGCTTGTTTGTATAGAATTTCAGCTTTAATAGCCTTGTTTTTTGTCTTCTTATAACCCTTCTTATAAAGTTCAGAAGCTTCAAAATACATTTCTGACTCAAAAGCTCTATCTGCTTTTTGAGTGACTCTATTTTTCTTCTGAGCATCTAAATCGCTTGAAGAAAACAAAATTAGAAATAAACTAAATAATAGAAACTTAAAATTAATCTTCATTACTTTTCATTTTATAATTCCCGCTAAAGTAAGGAATAATTTGCAATGTTTTTAAAATTAGAATATCAGAATTATAAAAAAGAGAATGTTAATAGTCTTAAATCTTAGTAGATTTTACCGTTTTCACTATTCTAGCAGCAATCTTATAAGGGTCCCCATTGGAGGCTGGTCTTCTGTCTTCTAGCCAACCTTTCCAACCTTTTTCTACGGTAATAATTGGAATTCTAATAGAAGCTCCTCTATCAGATATTCCATAGCTAAAATCATTAATAGAAGCTGTTTCATGTAAACCTGTTAATCTTTGATCATTATATTCTCCATATACTGCAATATGTTCTTTTGCTACCGGTCTAAATGCTTCACAAATTTTTTCATATGTTTCTTGAGAACCACATTCTCTCAAAATTGAGTTAGAAAAGTTAGCATGCATTCCAGAACCATTCCAGTCTCCCTTAATTGGCTTTGGATGGTACTCAATATAATAACCAAATTCTTCTGTAAGTCTGTCTAGTAAATATCTAGCAATCCATAATTCATCTCCAGCTTTCTTAGCTCCTTTTGCAAACAGCTGAAACTCCCACTGACCACAAGCAACCTCTTGATTTATTCCTTCAAAATTAATTCCAGCATTAATACATAAATCAGCATGTTCTTCAACAAAAGATCTTCCATGCGTATTTTTGCCTCCTACTGAACAATAATACATACCTTGAGGACCAGGATACCCCCCCATAGGAAAACCTAATGGAAGTTGAGTTTCTACATCCATAATAAAATATTCTTGTTCAAAACCAAACCAGAAATCGTTATCATCATCATCAATTTTAGCTCTGCCGTTGGATTCATGTGGAGTACCATCAGAATTTAAGACCTCAGTCATTACTAAATATCCATTAATTCTCTGTGGATCTGGATAAATTGCAACAGGCTTCAACAAACAGTCTGAAGAATCACCTGACGCTTGTTTAGTTGAAGAACCGTCAAAAGACCAAATTGGACATTCATCTAAAGTGCCATTAAAATCTTCTACAACTTTAGTCTTACTTCTCATGTTTTGAGTAGGAAAGTAACCATCTAACCAAATGTATTCAAGTTTTGTTTTCATTTAAAATTTTAAAAAAATTAATAATTAAGTTTGTTCGTGTATATTTCACACTAAGAATCGGAATCCTATTTATATTACAAATATAATTTAAAAGAATTAATAGTATTTATGAGAAATATCTACTAAAATAAAAATTATTAACAATTTGTTAAATTCTTTTAAAAAGAAAGCTAATTAGAATAAATAGAAAAGAAAGGAAATATTATTAATACAATATTAAGGAAAGTAAAAACAAAATATATAAAGTAAATATGAAAATCATAATTCTAATACTCAATTTACATTTAATGTAAAGAATAGATACTAAGAAACTAAAAACAAATAAAATAATAAGAGACCACATAAATAAATTTCCCTCCAATACATAATCCCCAATAAAACCAATTCTTTCAATAGGCATATCCATATCGATCGGACCATTGAGAGCAGTATATATCAGCACAGGCAATCCAATGCCAATACATATATCGAAAATGTTAGACCCATATGCATTTGAGAATGAATCAATAAACTTATCATTTTTTGCGTCTTGTACTGAAAAAATAGTATCTGGAATACTAGAGGCAATCGCAGCAATCACAAAAGAACAAATAAATAAATTAACACCTAAAATTTCAGATATAGATTCAGTAGATCTTACAAGCAAATAACAACATGCTCCAATAATAATCACAGACAAAATAACAACTATTACAGAACTAAAAGTATTAACCTTTCCAAAAAAGAATATTCTAAATAACTTAAAATTAAATAGAGCAGATAACCTACCCCCTTCTTCAGCGTGTAAGATCTTATCTTTTAAAGTTAGGTTGTGATCTTTAATAAATTTCTTTAAATACAAATTTCCGTCTTCTTTCTTAGTGAGTCTTTTATTAATAACATAATAGATGTAGACTAAATAATAGAATATTAAACCTAATGACCAATACCAACTAATACCAATGAAAATTCCAGAAAACATAATGAGAATTGATCCTAAATAAAAATAAGCATCTTGTTTTACAATATTTTTATTAATCTGAAAAACCTTTTCTTTTCCCTTTGTAATGTAAATGTATAAAAATGCAATTACAGGAATAAGAGCAATGTTAAATGCTGAACTACCAATAATAGTACCATATCCCGCAGTAAAACCCTCTATTTTCTTGAAGTAGAATAAAAAAAGTGATGAAATCAATAACTCTGGTAAAGATGATGCGATGGCATTAATTGTTGGTCCCTTGATACCCTCTCCTAAATTTCGGGTTAGATAATTTGCAGCAATATCAAAACTTGAAGAAGATTTTCTAATTACATGCACTGAAATCAACAAACATAATAGGGAAATAATTATCATATATTATTAACTATGTTTTCTAATAAAATATACACCAAGTGATAATCCTAAAATTGACAATGCAAAATATGCCATATGAATAGGGGCGGTAAAATCACCAGAAATTTTTAAAATACGTTCAAAAAATGAAACTATTAAAACCATTATAATTACTTTGATTATCCTGTTTTTAAGTTCTTCCAGGTTTTCAATCTCTAGAATTGTTACAGCTTCATCTTTTCTAGCAATGTCAATTTTAGAAATAAATAACTCATAAATACCAAAGCCAAAAATTAAAAGAACAACAGCTATAAGAAATAAATCAATTGCAGTAATTAATTTATACAATAACTCAGAATGATCTTTTATAGAACCAGATATTAATGGGGGTAACTGATCAAATAAGGTATGTAAAATCTCATAACTTCCAAGCACAAATAATGATACGGATCCAAGAACTGAAAATATTACAGCTAAAATCACAGTATAACGAGTACTCCAGAGGATCTTCTCAAAAATTCTCTCTAAAAAACTCTGTTCTTCTTCTTCCTTTATATTTTCTATTATTGAATGTTTTTCTGAATTCATAAATGAAAAAATTAATTGTTTGTTTGTTAATTGTTTTGCTAAGTTAGTTATAAAATTTATATTTTTTTATATTCAAATAATAACTAATTATCAATATCGTCCTTTATTTGGTTTGAACTATCTTTAATTTCTCTTTTAATCTCATTTGAAGCATTCTTTACTTCTCTCATCATTTTTCCTAAACCTTTCGCTATTTCCGGTATTTTATCTGCTCCAAAAAACATAACCACAAAAAGAAAAACAAATATTAACTCTGAGCCTCCAATAAATAGTAACATAATGCAAAAATAAAAAAAGCCCTTTGATTAAGGGCTTTTTGTTATATTTAAATAAAATTATTTTGATTTAATTGCTTTTCTTTTAATTGTATCCAACATAATTGGTGATGCTACAAATAAAGAAGAGTATGTTCCAACAATAACACCAATCATTAGTGCGAACATAAATCCTTTAATCGCCTCTCCACCAAATAAGAAAATAACTAATAAAACCACAAAAGTAGTTAACGACGTATTTATTGTTCTGCTTAAAGTTGAATTTAATGATTTATTCATATATTCATGGATCTCTTTCTTCTTGTAGCTTTCCATATACTCTCTAACTCTATCGAATACAACTACTGTGTCATTTAGAGAGTAACCAATAATAGTAAGTATAGCAGCAATAAATGCCTGGTCTATTTCTAATGAAAATGGCATTGCACCATACAATATAGAGAATACTGAAAGTACTAATAAGACATCATGGAATACCGCCACAACAGCACCCAAACTAAACTGCCACTTCTTAAATCTGATCAGTATATATAAGAAAATAACAATTAAAGAAAAGATAACCGACCATAAGGCTGCATCTCTAATATCATCTGCAATTGTAGGTCCTACTTTTTCTTGACTCTCTACAGTATAAGAATAGTTCATTTTATCCAAACCTTCAAATAATTTTGATTTTACATCGTTATCAGCTTCTAGGGTGTTTTCATCAATTCGGTATTTGGTAGTAATTTTAAGCTGTTCACCAGCTTGACCCTTTAAATTGAACGCACTTACAGATGGAGCTTGCCCATTAAATACAGAGGTTAAACCATTCTTTACATCATCTTTGTTGACTGTATTTACTTGTTCGCATTCCACTTTTGTGTCATATTGGCAATCGCCAGTTTCGCCCCATTTCCATTGTTCGTTTTCACATTTTTTACACGGTCCATTACCCATATCAAAACTAACAACATAAGTTCTACCCCCAACAAAATCAATTCCATAATTCAATCCTTTTGTAGTAAGAGAATATCCTCCAAACAATATTAGAATTGAAGAAAGTATATAAAATATTTTTCTCTTACCAATAAAATCAACATTTAAGTTTTTAAATGCTCCATGAGTTAATTTTATTGAAAAAGACATAGATTTTCCTTTATTCATTCTTGATGAGATAATTAACCTTGTGATAAATATAGCACTAAATAAAGAAGTAATAATTCCAATGATTAAGGTTGTAGCAAATCCTTTAATAGGCCCTGTTCCAAAAGAGAATAGAATAATACCCGTCAATAAAGTTGTAACGTTTGCATCAATAATTGAAGAATATGCAGATTTATATCCATCTTCAATTGCTAATCTTACTCCTTTACCATTAGCTAATTCCTCTCTAATTCTTTCATAAATAAGTACATTCGCATCTACCGACATACCAATTGTAAGTACAATACCTGCAATACCAGGTAATGTAAGTACAGCTCCTAATGACGATAGTACTCCAAAAATGAAAAATATATTTGCTAATAAAGCAACATTAGAAACAGTACCCGCTCCATAATAATAAAAGATCATGTATACTAATACAAATAATAAAGCAATCATAAATGATTTCAATCCAGAGTCAATAGAATCTTGACCTAAAGAAGGTCCAATAATAGCTTCTTGTGTAATGTGAGCAGGTGCAGGTAACTTACCTGATTTAAGAACATTAGCTAAATCTTGCCCCTCATTAACAGTGAAGTTTCCTGAAATTTCAGATCTTCCATTTGGTATTTCATCATTTACAGTTGGCCACGATTTTGCATATCCATCTAGTACAATAGCAATACTTCTCCCTTTGTTAGAACCTGTAGTTGCTCTCCAGATATTTGCTCCATCCGCGTTCATTGCCATAGATACTTTTACCTCTCCATTATCAATAACCTGCTGCGCGTCAGTAATCACCCCTCCATCCATAACATAACCATTACTTCCTTTCTTTTTAAGAGCAAGAAGCATGAATGATTGTTTACTATCATCTCCTGGATTAAAAGCAAATACAAATTTTAAATCAGGATTAAAATTAGACATAAATCCTTCATCATTTATATAAGAATTTACTGTTGCAGTGTCTTTCAAAGCTGTATATCCAACTACAGGACCTTGCCCTGTAAATCCTTGAGGAATTCCACAAACAGCAAACCAAGGATTCTCATTTGCATTAAAAGTAGAATCATTATCAGTTGTGTCTTTTACAAATCCATTTCTAGCAGCTAAATAGGAGTTTGCTAACTGAATATCTTCAAAAACTTCTGAAAATTCAAAAGTTTCCCAAAACTCTAATTGTGCAGAAGATTGTAATAATTTTTTTGCTCTATCAGGATCTTTTATCCCTGGAAGCTCTACAATTATTCTTCCAGGAACATTTGTTTTTTGAATATTTGGTTGTGTCACTCCAAATCTATCAATTCTACTTCTTAATATTTCAAAAGAACTTTCAATAGCATCATTTACTTCAGACTTAATAACTTTTATTACCTCTACATTGTTCTTACCCTGAACTTTTTCCCTCAATGTTCTTGTTCCAAAAATAGAAGACAATTCACTTCCTTCTGGATTAAATTCATCAGCAAACAATTCCACAAAGGCAACCTGACTGTTTTCTAAATTTTTCTCCGCATTTTTTAAAGCATTTCTAAAGGTTGTATCCTTACTCTTTCCAGATAAAGAAACCAAAACATCCTTTACAGAAACCTCAAGAGTAATATTCATACCTCCTTTTAGATCAAGACCTAAATTAATTTCTCTTTCCTTACACTCTTGATAAGTATACATTCCCAAAAATATATCCTTTGAAGAACCATCATCATTTGTAGATTCTTTCTTAATATATTCTCTTTCTAAATTTTCTAATATGACATCTCTATTATTAAGATAGTTTTCATTTATCTTCTGAATCTCTAAAGTTCTTTGATCAGATTCTATATTATTTCCAAAAG
>MDTA01043651.1_pt1 | contig 10208 bp, 10 predicted proteins | sample 811151 | NCBI WGS metagenome assembly MDTA01 (sample SAMN05326648, study PRJNA326480) | marine metagenome | isolation source: seawater | place: Indian Ocean: South | collected 2010 | reverse complement strand
GATAAAGTTTATAAAAATTTAAATACTAATAAACCATATAAAGAAGAATTTATTTTAGGAGGTCACGATCCTTATAGTTCCAGTAAAGCTGTTGTCGAATTACTATTGCAATCTTATAACGATAGCTTTTTTAATTTAACTTCAAAATCAAATTTTATTTCCGTTTCTTCTGCTAGATCAGGAAATGTTATAGGTGGAGGTGATTTTTCTAAAAATAGAATAATTCCTGATATGATTAAAGCCTTTGAAAGAAATAATACTCTCATAATTAGAAGTCCAGATTCAATAAGACCTTGGCAACATGTTCTTGATCCTCTATTTGGCTACATTTTATTAGCTTATAAAAATTTTAATAATAAAAATAAATTTAATACTTCATATAATTTTGGTCCTCATGAAAATGACTCTTTCACTGTTAAAGATTTAGTGATTCAATCTCAAAAGATTTTAAAGGACTTAAAATATAAAATTGAATCAAATGATAATTTTAAAGAAACTAAAATTCTAAAATTAGATATTAGTAAATCAGTTTCTGAATTAAAGTGGAATCCAGTATGGAATACTAAAAAGTCAATTTTAAAAACTATTGAATGGTATAAAAATTCCAAAGGAAATGAATTAAATTTTTCTCTAAATCAAATAAATCAATACATTAATGATTTTTAAAAAAACAAATTTAAATGGATCATATCAAATATTACCTTTAGCAAATAATGATGAAAGAGGCTGGTTTTTAAGATCATTTTGTAAAAATGAATTTAAAAAAATTAATAAAAATTTGTCTTGGGTTCAATTAAATCATTCATATACAAAAAATAAAGGAACAATAAGAGGATTACATTATCAAAACATACCATTTACTGAAATCAAGTTGGTAAGATGTATTAAAGGTAAGGTTTTTGATGTGATTGTTGATTTAAGACATAACTCACCAACATATTTAAAATATTATTCACTTGTTTTGTCAAGTGAAGAAAAAAATATGGTTTATATTCCTGAGGGTTTTGCGCACGGTTTCCAAACTTTAACAAATGACTGTGAATTAATATATCATCACTCAAATTTTTATAATAAAGAATATGAAAATGGTATAAGATATGATGATATAATATTATCAATTAATTGGCCGATTGAACCAACAGATATTTCATCAAGAGATCTTTCTTTTAAAAAAATCGATATGAATTTTATGCCTATTAAATTATGAATTGTAGATTTTGTGATACAAAACTTAATGTTGTTTTTGCTGATTTAGGGTTATCACCTCCATCAAACTCGTTATTAAAATTAAATCAACTTAATAAACCTGAACCAACTTATCCTCTTAAAACATTTGTCTGTCATAAATGTTTTTTAGTTCAAATTGATGAATATAAATCTCATGAATCTATTTTTAATAATGAATATGTTTACTTCTCATCATATTCTTCAAGTTGGTTAAAACATTGTGAAGAATATTGTGATATGATGATTAGTAAATTTAAATTAAATACTAATTCTCTAGTAATAGAGGTTGCATCTAATGATGGTTACCTACTTCAATATTTTAAAAAGAATAACATTCCTGTAATGGGTATTGAACCAACACAAAATACTGCAAATGAAGCTATAAAAAAGGGAATTACTACAGAAGTAGATTTTATGAGTGTTGAGTTAGCAAATAAATTGTTAAAGAAAGAAAAAAAATGTGATTTAATATTAGGAAATAATGTTCTTGCTCATGTACCTAACATAATTGATTTTGTTTCAGGTTTTAAAATATTACTAAAAGAAGAAGGAATAATTACGATGGAATTTCCTCATTTATTAGAATTAATTAAAAACAATCAATTTGATACAATATACCATGAGCATTTTTCATATCTATCATTATATTTTGTTAACAAATTATTTAAATCATTAGATCTAAGAATTTTTGATGTTCAGAAATTAGCTACACATGGTGGCTCATTAAGAATTTTTGGAACTCATTATGCTAATGAGAAATTTCAAAATACAATAAATGTCAAAAATTTATTAAAGGAAGAAAATAATTTTGGTTTAACAAATATTGAAAAATTTAAATTATTTAAGAAAAAACCATTAAAAATAAAGTCTGATTTATCAAACTTCTTAAATAAATTTAAAAATAAAAAAATAATAGCTTATGGTGCTGCAGCAAAAGGAAATACACTTCTTAATTACTGTAATATAGAATCAAATCAAATTAAATTTATAGTGGATTTAAATCCACATAAACTTAATATGTTTAGTCCAGGAACGCATATTAAAATTGTAGATGAATCAAATATTAAAAAATTTAAGCCTGATTTTATATTAATTTTACCTTGGAATTTAAAAGATGAGATTTCTAATCAACTTAATTATACAAGAGAGTGGGGTTGTAAGTTTGTAGTAGCTATTCCTAAATTAGACATTTTTTAATATGAATCATATAATTCCAATTAATAAACCATCTATTACAAATTTAGAAATTAAATATGCTAACGATGCAGTGAAAAATGGATGGGGTGAGAAATGTTATGATTATATAAACAAATTTGAAAATTCTTTTAAAACACATATTGGATCAAAATATTCAGCAGCTACATCATCTTGTACAGGTGCAATTCATTTAGCTTTAATGGCATTAGGTATTAAAAAAGGTGATGAGGTAATATTACCTGAAATTACATGGGTTGCTAGTGTGGAGCCTGTTTTATATATTGGAGCTAAACCGGTTTTTGTTGATGTTTTAGAAGATACATGGTGTATTGATCCAAAAGCAATAGAAAAGGCAATAACAAAAAAAACTAAAGCAATTATTCTAGTTCACATTTATGGAAGTGTATGTGAAATGGATGAAATAATGAAAATTGCTAGAAGATATGATCTTAAAGTTTTAGAGGATGCGGCAGAAGGAATTGGGTCTGAATATAAAGGAAAAAAAGTCGGTTCAATTGGAGATGCTGGTGTATTTTCTTTTCACGGGACAAAAACTATAACAACTGGTGAAGGAGGTATTGTCGTATCAAATTCTATAGATTTAATCAAAAAAATAAAAGTCTTAAATGATCATGGGAGAAATTCTGACGATCCAGATCATAAACCTTATTGGATGAGAAATTACGGTTATAAATATAAAATTTCTAATGTTCAGGCTGCTATTGGTTGTGCTCAGGTTGAAAGAATAGATGAATTAATTCAAAAGAAAAGAAAAATTTTTAATTGGTATAAAGAGTTGACGGAATCTTTACCTGTTAAAATTAATATTGAAAAAGAGAATACTAAAAATGGGTATTGGCTACCCACTATAATTTTTAATGAAGATTTAAAAGTTAAAATTGATGATATTTTTAAATACGGAAGATCAAAAGGTACCGATTTTAGACCATTTTTTGTTCCATTATCTTCTCTCCCATTTTTTGAAAAAAATAAAAGTAATGCGATCTCATACAAACTTTTTAAAAATGGAATAAATTTACCTAGTTTCCATGATATGTCTTTTGATGATTGTAAATATGTGGTTGGTTTACTTGAAGAATATATAAATAAAAATGAGTAATATTTTGTTTTGGGGCGGTAAAAGCAAAGCCAGAATATTAGTTAAAATGCTATACGATATTTATAAAAATAAATATAAAATAGAATTGGTATATGACCCAACTCTTGACTCTTTATATTTTAGTGATGAATTAAAATTCACAAATAATTATAAAATACTAATAAAAAAATTTCATAAATTTTCTCACTTTGTACCATGTATTGGAGGTGAACACGGATATGCAAGAGTTCAAACTTCTAAAGAACTTAAGAGTTTAGGGCTTAAACCAGTTTCATTGATAAGTCAACATTCTATATTAGATGATTTAGATAAAATTGGAGAAGGTATCCAAGTAATGCCCGGTGCAATTGTTCATAAATTTTGTTCAATAGGAGATTATTGTATTTTAAACACTAATTCAACCATTGATCATGAATCAAAATTGGGAAAAGGTGTTCATATTATGGGAGGATCATCCATTGCTGGTAGGGTAGAAATTGGAGATTATTCTACTGTTGGTACAAATGCAACAATTTTACCAAATATTAAAATAGGAAATAATGTTTTTGTTGGAGCAGGTGCAGTAGTTACTAGAAATATATTAGATGGAGAAGTAGTTATTGGTAGTCCTGCAAGAAGTATAAAAAGAAATATAATGCAATATGATGATGAGGTATTTGTTAAAATCAAAAATTTAATCGAAAAAAAATAATATGGGTAATTACACTAAAATAATCCTTCCTACTTACAATAGACCAAATAAATTTTTAAAAACATTAAAAACCTATTCAATACTTAAGCTAAAATCAAAATTAATTATACTTGACGGGAGTGATGAATTAAATTTAAAAAAAAATAAAAAAATTATTAACACCTTTTCATCAAAATTAAATATTGAATATAAGGTTGATAGTTCAGATTTAATAAATAGACTTTTAAACCAGCTTCGTTTAATGGATAATGATGATATAGTTTCTTTGGGTAATGATGAAGATGTTTATATGCCAGATTATTTAGAAAAATCTTATAATTTTCTTAAAAAAAATCCTGACTACAGTGTTTATGTTGGTAGGTATCTTACTTATCAAAAAACAGTATTAGGATTATCTAGGATTTCCTACTGGAGAGATACATTTACTGATATTGATATCAATCTAGAGTCTCCCAATAGAAGGTTAATGTTATTACAAAGAGCAATTATTAGCGGATGTTCACCAATTTTTTGGGGTACTAGAAAAGTTAAAAACTTTATTGAATCCCTTTTGATTCAACAGAATATAGTTATTGAAAATACTCAAGAGTTAGCAGATCAAATTTATTGTTCATTGGTTGGTAAAATTAAATTTCATCCTGAAATTATGATGTGGAGAGATGAAACCTCTCTTAAATTGGATGAGACAATTAATAGAACTGATAATAGTAATTTTATTAATATTGATTCTAAAAAAGAATTAATAAATGCATTCAAATATTTTCCAGAATTTAAAAACAATGAACTAACAGATTCTTTTTTAGATTGGTATTTTAAGAAAATAAACTCTTCTATAAATAATTCATTTAATTTCAACATCTATAAAAAAAGTTATAGTAGATTGAGATCTAGTGATAATTTTAAACTTTTTAATATTATAATCTTTCTCGATAAATTTTTTAAAATATCTAATGAAATAATTTATAATATCTTGTGGAACATTAAGTTTATCAAGGAAAATAAAATAAAATCTAATATTATTTTTAAATTTTAAAACAATAGTTTATTAAATCAACAAATCATGAATGAAGAATTAAAAAATTTTTATAACGAAAGAAAAAAAAATATTTCTAAACAAGAAAACAGTCCTGATTTAAAAAAATTAGGAGTAGATTTTATTAAAAAAGTAGAAAAAACTAAATATTCATATAATTTCTCATGGATGGGCTCTCCAATAATTGCCTATCCTCAAGACATGATAGCTATGCAAGAACTTATTTGGGTAATTAAACCTGATCTTATAATAGAAACAGGTGTAGCTCACGGTGGATCAATTATATATTATGCTTCATTACTAAACATGATTGGAAACGGAACAGTTTTAGGAATTGACATTGATATTAGATCACATAACAGAAAATTAATTGAGTCTCATCCTATGTTTAACAGAATAGAACTCATTGAAGGTTCTTCGACTAGTAATCAGGTTTATGAAGTTGTAAAAAAAATTGCTGAGTCAAAAAAAAAGATACTAGTTTGTTTAGATTCAAATCATACTCACGATCATGTTCTTAAGGAATTAGAGCTTTATGCTCCTTTAGTTTCAAAAGACAGTTACTGTGTAGTTTTCGATACAGTTGTTGAAGACATGGGTCCTGATTGGGATTGGGGTATCAGAGACTGGGGAGTTGGTAATAATCCTAAAACTGCCGTTTATGAATATTTAAAACAAAATAAAGATTTCAAAATTGATAGTTCAATAGATTCAAAATTACTTGTAACTGTAGCCCCAAGTGGCTACTTAAAAAAAATAAAATGATGCACAATAATAAATTAGGTTTACCTGAAAAAATTAATTACTGTAAAAGATGTGTGATTTCTAATCAAAGACCGATTACATCTATTGAAACAAAACATAGAAGTAACTCGAAAAAAGAAACAACAAGATTTACAGATGGAATTTGTGATGCTTGTAGATGGACTGATATAAAAAACAAAGAAATAGATTGGAAAAAAAGAGAACAAGAGTTAACCGATTTGTGTAATAAACATAGACGAAGTGATGGTGGATATGATGTGATTGTCCCATTTAGTGGAGGTAAAGATTCAAGATTTGTTGCTCATTATTTAAAACATAAGCACAACATGAATGTACTTACCGTTACTTGGAAGCCTCATATTTACACCGATATAGGATTATTCAATTTATTTCAAGCAATAGAGAGTGGTTTTGATAACGTCTTAATTTCACCAAATGGTAGTCTTCAAAAAAAATTAGCCAGAGAAGCATTTTTAAACTTAGGTCATCCTTTTCAGCCATTTATTTTTGGACAAAGAGTTGTAGGCCCAAAAGCCGCAATAGAATCTGGAGCAAAACTTGTTTTTTATGGAGAAAATGTAGCGGAATATGGTAATAGAATTGAGGATAATTATAGTCCTCAAATGAAACCGGAATTATTTACTTCTTTTGATTTTCTGAATAATAATGATAAGTTAGATGAATATTTTATTGGAGGAGTTTCAATTTCTGATTTAATTAAAAAATATGATTTAAAACTTTCAGATTTTAAACCATATAATTCTCCTACATTAGATGAAATAAATTCTAGGTCAATTGAGGTTCACTATATGAGCTATTATAAGCACTGGGTACCTCAGGAAAATTATTATTACGCTGTAGAAAATACTGGATTTAAACCAAATCCTGTTAGAAGAGATGGAAGTTACGGTAAATATGCTGGAATAGATGATATGATGGAAGATTTACATTATTATATGCAAGTTATAAAGTTTGGTATGGGAAGATGTACATGGGATGCAGCTCAAGAAATAAGAACTAATAAAATAACTAGGGATGAAGGTGTTGCACTAGTTAATAAATTTGATCAGGAATATCCAAAAACTTATTTAAAAGAAATATTAGAATATTTAGATTTAAATGAAGATGAATTTTGGGATACTATTAACTCCCATCGATCTACTCATTTGTGGAAAAAAAATATTGACGGTGATTATAAATTAATCAAACCTGTTTCTTAATTAAATGCCTAATTTCAGATTAATTTCTAGACTTGATATTAAAGGTCCTAATCTAATTAAGAGTATACAATTTGAAGGATTAAGAATTATTGGAGATCCAAATAAATATGCATTAAAATACTATAATGAAAATTGCGACGAGATATTTATTATTGATACAGTTGCCTCACTCTATGGAAGAAATAATTTGAATCACATAATTAATAATGCTGTTAAAAATATTTTTGTTCCAATAACAGCTGGTGGAGGAATAAGATCCGTTGATAATGTTCAGAAATTACTAAATTCAGGTGCTGATAAAGTTGCAATAAATACCGCAGCAGTAAATAATCCAGATTTAATTTCCAAAGTTGCAAATACATTTGGATCTCAATGCATGGTTTTATCAATTGAAGCAAAACAAATTACAGAAAACGAATGGGAAGTTTATACTGAAAATGGTAGAGAGAGTACTAAAATTGATCCAATTGAATGGGCTAAGGAAGCAGTTAAATTAGGTGCTGGTGAAATAATAGTTACTTCTGTAGATAGAGATGGTACCCTAAGCGGACTTGATAATAATTTAATAAAAAAAATAACAGATACTGTAAATGTACCAGTCATTGCTAGTGGTGGAATTGGTAAAATCAATGATATTAATTTTTTACTAGAAAACTCAGATATTAGTGGAATTGCAATTGGAAGTTCTCTTCATTATAATAAAATAAAAATAGATGAACTTAAAAAATATATTATTAATTATGGATATGATATAAGAATTTAAAATGAAAAATATTTATATTTTAAATTATGGTGCAGGAAATATATTGAGTATTAAAAGGGCATTTGAAAAGTTCAGTACTAATGTTCAATTTATTGATAATTATAAAGATTGTAAAAATCTAAATAATCTTATAATTCCCGGTGTTGGTTCATTTTCTAATGCAATTAAACTTCTCAAAGAGAAAAATTTTTATGACGAAATTCTAGATTTAAATAATAAAAACATTCCTTTAATGGGAATTTGTTTGGGTATGCAACTTTTATTTGATACTAGTGAGGAATTTGGTAATCATGATGGTTTGGGGTTAATTAAGGGTAGAGTAGTTAAGATTCCAGAAAATTCAAATAATATTCAAAGGATAATACCAAATATTGGTTGGAAAAAGTTAAAGGTTAATAATAATTCATATTTTCAAAATAATTGTTATGTCTATTTTGTTCACTCCTTTATGTGTGTTCCAGAAAAGAAAAAATATATTAAAGCTTATACTGAATATGATTCTGAATATATTTGTGCTGTAGTTGAAAAAAATAATATATTCGCAACTCAGTTTCATCCTGAAAAAAGCTCAGAATCTGGTTTAGAATATATTAAGCACTTTATAAATAAAGTTTATGAATAAATTATTATATCGTTACATGAGGTTGTTTTCTAGAATTCCAATAATTAGAGATTTAGCAATTTTCTTTTCTAAACTCTTTGCTTCTAGCTCAAATATTGAAAATAATTATGATTCAAAAAAAGATTGGATTATAATAAATGATGGTTACGATTCAGATTTAATTTCCAAAGAAATGGAAAACGAAGGTATTAGTTCCTGTCTTAAATTAGATAAGGAAGCTGTTAAAAGAATTTATAAATACATAAAAAATAAGCCGGTTTTTGCTCTAAGAGAAGTTAAAAATGGATTTTATTTAGAGGATAAAAAGAAGATGGAAAAATTTTTAGGTAAAGAAATTCTGCTTGCTCAATATTTTAATATTGAAGATTGTAAAGTTTTTAATGATATTGTTAATTCAAAAAAGCTATTACATATTGTACAAAATTACATTGGCAAAAAAGTTAAAAAAGTTGGTACAATTTTATGGTGGACATTTCCCTCTAATGTTTCAGAAGAGGAAAGAATAAAACATGCACATTTTTTTCATAGGGATGTTGATGATTATAAATTTTTAAAAGTTTTTTTTTATTTGACTGATGTTTCATTAGGTGATGGAACCCATGTTTTTGTTAAAAAAACTCATAAACCTGGGTGGAAAGAATTTTTTAGAGAAGGTTTAAGGGTAAAAAGATACACAGATTCTCAAATAAATGATTTATACCCCGGACAGGTTTATGAAATTTCAGGTAAAGAGGGTGATGGTTTTATCGAAAATACTTTAGGTTTTCATAAAGGAAATACTCCTACTAAAGAAAATAGACTGGTTTTTGAAATAACTTATGCCTTAAATGATTATGATATTATGAATGATATCATTGATGAAAAAGAATTATTAGTTAAAGAATTTTAACTTGAAATTTTTTAAAACAGTAAAATCTCTCATTTACATATTTTCTTCCACTTTTTTATTTTTTATTAAGCAAATATTTATAGCTAAATATTTTCTTCCTGAAGATTATTCTTATTTCTCAATAGTTAATCTATCATCAATTATATTAATGAACTTTGGAGCTTTAGGTTTTTATTATTACACTAATTATAAAATCAGAAAAAATATAGAAAATGAGAAAAATGTAAAAAAATATCAAAATGATTTAATTAATACTTTCATTATTCTTTTTCCAGTTTCTATTATTTTGATTATTGTAATATTTAATTTAAATGGATTCTATGAAATAATTTCTTTGTTTTTCTTTTCAAGTTCATATATTCTATTTACTATTTCTTTTTTACCTGAATCAATAAAAAATCATAACATATTTTCTTTTAACATTTTTAGAAAAAATTTAATTTCAATTATTTGTGTGATTCTTATTTCATTATTTTTTAAAAATATTTATTTAACTATTTTGCTTGAATCTTTTACTGTATATTTTTACTTATTCATAAATAAAAAATTTAGTTTCATTAAAATATATTTTAATTTCAATTTTTTAATTGAGAACTTATCAAAATCTATAAATTTTTTTTATTCAACTTCAACTTCAACAATACTTTTTTTATTATCAAGGTCATTTGCATCTAATACACT
>MDTA01032533.1_pt1 | contig 10208 bp, 7 predicted proteins | sample 811151 | NCBI WGS metagenome assembly MDTA01 (sample SAMN05326648, study PRJNA326480) | marine metagenome | isolation source: seawater | place: Indian Ocean: South | collected 2010 | reverse complement strand
TTTTAAAGACCAACTTCCAGTAGCTGGAATCATCAAATATTGTTCTCCTTTAGCTTCGTAAATTGTTGGTGGAGCTGAGCCAATATATGGGAGGTTATAAGACCATAAAACTTCTCCTGTACTTGCATCAAATGCCCTTAATTTTTTATCTAACGTTCCTGAAGCGAAAACTAAATCACCAGCTGTTGCGGTTGCTCCTCCGTAGTTAAGAGTCCCAGTATCTCTAGTGTGCTTTAATTCTTCAAAATTACCTAAAGGGACTTGCCAAAGTATTTTTCCTTTATTTAAATCAATTGAGGTCAAAGCACCCCACGGCATTTTAACTCCAGGATATCCTTTACTGTCGAATAACTGTTTTTGTTTCATGCCGTTAGTGGAAACTTTAAAATCTTTATTTATATCTTTTGATGAGTATACTTCTATTAAATCAGGCATATTATTTGATGTAACGTATGCAATATTTTTTTTAGGATTAACAGAAGCGCCAGTCCATGTAGCCCCACCATGAAGCGATTTGACCAGTGTGGGTTTATTTATTTCATGAGTAGGAAAAAAGCCATAATTAAAATCTTTTACTAAATTTTTCACAAATTTGTTTTCTTCTTCATTAATATCGGTTATATCATTCAAATTAAATTCAGATTTATAAAATGGTTCAGGCGTATTAAGATCTGGCTGATACAAACAAGTTTTTTCTCCTGGTAGTTTAGAAGATGGTGCTATTTTTTTTCTATAATCAAATATAGGTCGACCATTATCTCTATTTAAAATTATTGTATTTCCTAATTTTGTAAAAGCAACAACTACATCAACTCGTTCTTTATTTAGAGTTAACGTTGTTAAAACCGGGGGTGCGGCTATATCAAAGTTCCAAATATCATGACAAGTTTCTTGGAAATACCACTTAATATCCCTTTTTATTAAATCAAATGCAACTATACTGTTTGCGTAAAGATTTTTTCCTGGTCTCATTACACCCACAAAGTACGGGTGAGCGTTTCCAGTCGTTAAATAAACTGTTTTAGTTTTATTATCAGCTGAAATTCCACCCCAAGGATTTCCACCTTCGAAGTCACCCGAATTGAAAATCTTATTATCAAATTTTCTTAAATAATATTTCCATTCAACTTTGCCTGACTGAATATTATAAGACTCTATTGCAGGACGAGTTGTACCGATAATTATTTGATTATCTATTATTACTGGTGTCATTGGAGAGGAGCCAGTTTTAACAATTCCATTCTTTCCAAAATTTTTTGATGGCTGGCCATTCTCTGCGTTTAACATAATTAATTCATTATCATTATTAAAAATGATTTTATCTTTGCCTGAATTTCTATCGGTCCAAATTATTAAGCCTCTTTTTGCAGCGTGAGAACCATTCTTTACTTTATATTTCCAAATTACTTTACCGCTTGAACCATCTAAACAGACAATAAAATTACCAGGTGTAGGAAAATAAATTTTTCCATTCTTTACAACTGGATTTGCTTGTATACCTTTTTTTCCATCCTCAGAGTTAAATGCCCAAGCTAATTGCAGATTTTTTACATTCTGATTATTAATTTTTTTTAGATTTGAAAATCTTATTGAACTTAAATCTCCATGACTTCTCAGCCAGTTTTTTTCAGGAATATGTATTTCTTCAAGATTGAGACCTTTTTTAAAACCAGATTTTTGTCCTTTTATGATCTTATATTTTTCAAGCGTTGATCTATCGACATTATCTATTTTCCAAAATTCTCTTTGTTTTTTACTTAATTTATAATTTACTTTAAAATATAATTTTTCTAAAAAATTAAATATACTTTCCGATTTTTTACTATTTAAATTTGTTTTACTAAAGTAGATTAAGTCTCTATTTACATATTTCCTATCGAATGATGCCAAATCATAAACTACAAAAATTAATGGAATCGAGCAAAATACGATTAATATTATGAATATTTTTAAAAATTTCATTTTAATATACATTAATTAAAATACTTTAAATGATTTATCTATTAATATATTAAGAATAGAAATAAATGAGTTAGAATGCCCTCGTGGTGAAATTGGTAGACACAAAGGACTTAAAATCCTTGCCCTTTTGGGAGTGCCAGTTCGAGTCTGGCCGAGGGCACCACATAAAACTAAAATGAGTAAAATATTAATAATTTCTGATAGTAATTCGAAATCCAAAAAAATTAAATTACAAATATCAAATATTTTAAAAAGTGAGAATTTCAATAGACCAAATCTAGTCATAGTCATTGGCGGAGACGGCTTTATGCTTCAAACTTTAAAAAAATATAAAAAACAAAATAAAGTATTTTATGGAGTTAATTCAGGTAACTATGGTTTTTTAATGAATAGATATTTAAGAAAATTTTTTCTAAGAAATATAAAAGCTTCTAAAATGACAATAATATTACCACTTGAAATGATCGTTTTGTCAAAAAAAAATATATCAAAAAAAAGCTTTGCGATTAATGAGGTCTCTATTCTTAGACAAAGCAAACAGGCAGCAAATTTATCTATTAGTATTAATTCTAGGTATTTAATGAAGAGATTAGTTTCAGACGGAGTTTTAGTATCAACACCTGCTGGAAGCACTGCTTACAATCTATCTGTACATGGACCTATTTTAAATTTAAATTCAAAAAAAATTTCCATTGCACCTATTAGTCCTTTCAGACCGAGGAGATGGAAGGGAAAATTAGTAAGCAACAAATCTAGAATTGTAATTAAAAACCTTAATCCATCAAAAAGACCAGTAAGCGCTGTAGCTGATAATAATGAGTTCAGATACGCTAAAAAGATAATTGTAAAAATGAGTAACAAATTACGATTTAAATTACTTTATGATAGTAATAGTAGTTTGCAAAAAAAGATTAAGCTTGAACAATTAAGAAAAGAGGTAAAATGAAATAATGAAAAAAAATACTATTTCAATAATCGGTGGAGCTGGAAGAGCTGGATTGCCATTATCTCTTATGCTAGCAAGTAAAAATTTTAAAACAATTATTATAGATCTTGATTTAAAGAAACTGGATATATTAAAAAAAGGAATTATGCCTTTTAAAGAAGAAGGTTCTGATAAGTTACTAAAAAAATATAAAAAAAAAATTATTTTTACAAATAATTATAATTATATTAAAAAATCAGAAATAATTATACTAACGACTGAAACTCCTGTAGATAATCACTTTAATCCAGAAATTAATAAAGTTGAAAAAGTTATTGATAGAATTATTCCTTTTTTATCTAACAATCAAACATTAATTTTAAGAAACACTTTATATCCTGGCACTTCAAAAATGATTGATAATTATCTAAAGAAAAAAAATTTAAAGATAAACCTTAGCTTTTGTCCGGAAAGAATATCCCAAGGATATGGAATTAAAGAATTAAAACAAATTCCTCAAATTATTTCTGGAAACAATTTAAAAGCTATTTTGATCTCTAAAAAAGTTTTCTCAAAATTTATTAAAAAATTTATAGTAATTAATTTTGAGGAGGCTGAGGTTAGTAAATTATTTAGTAATGCATGGAGGTATATCAAATTTTCTATAGCAAATGAATTCTATAAAATTTGTGTCGAAAAAAAACTTGATTTTGAAATAATTAGAAATGCAGTTATGAAAGATTACCCTAGAGCCAAAGACTTTCCAAGATCAGGTTTTACAGCAGGACCATGTTTATTTAAAGATACAATGCAACTAACTTCTTACTCAAGAGATAGTTTTTCTTTAGGTCACAACTCAATGTTAATTAATGAAACGTTACCAAATTTTTTGATTAATAAATTTATATTAAAAAATAAATTAAAGAATATTAATGTAGGAATACTAGGTATGACATTTAAACCAGATAATGACGATATTAGAGAGTCATTGGCCTACAAATTAAAAAAAATTTTAGAATTTGAGGGTGCTAAAGTATATTGTTCAGATATTTATCTTAAGAATCAAAACAAAATTAATAAATTTTTCGTGGATGAAAAAAAATTACTTAAAAAATGTAAAATAATATTTATCGGATCACCTCACAAATTATACAAAAAATTAAAATTTAGTAAAAAACATAAAGTAATTGATTGCTGGGGTTTTTTAAAAGGTAAAAATGCTAAAAAAAATTTTAATAACTGGAGTTAGTGGTTTTATAGGACAAAATTTTCTAGAATATATAAAAAAAAAAAATATTTTTAAAATATATGCAATTTATAATTCAACCAAACCACATAAAAAATTTAAAGGTATACAGTATTTAAATCACAATCTTACAAAAAAAAATTTTAAAAAGTTACCTAGAAATATTGATTGTATAGTTCACCTAGCTGGTAAACGTGACACCTTTCTCAAAGGGGTTAAAGCAAAAAAACAACTAGTTTCAAATGATAAAATTTGTAAAAATATAATAGATTATTCAAAGATTATTGGATGTAAAAAGATAATTTTTATGTCTAGCGTATATATATACTCCGGTTTAAAAGTAAAAAAAAAACATCCAGTAGATATAATTAAAAAGAAACCAATAGAAAACTTAGGAATTAGTAAATTTAATTCTGAAAAGCTTTTTATCAAATTTTCAAATCTTCATAATAATAAAGTCATAATTTTAAGATTATTTACAGCTTATGGAAAACTTTCTTCTTCGTCACAATTTATTCCAGCTTTAATAAAAAAATTTAAATCTAAAGATAATCAATTAAGTTTCTATTCATCTAAAATTAAAAGAGATTTTATTCATATCAATGACGTTTGCCTAGCTATATATAAGTCAATTCAACTTATATTGAGAATGAAAATAAATTGTAAAATCTTTGATTTAGGTTTTGGAAAAAGTATTGATATAATGAAAATTATAATTTTAATTTCAAAAAAAATACAACATAAGAAAAAATTGATATTTGTCAGCCAAAAAAGAAAAATGAAAGGAGACTTAAATCACTATTCTAATATCAAAAAAACATGTAAAGAGTTAAACTGGAAACCAAAAACAAAAATTATCACGTGGATAAAAGATAATATAAAATAATGCTTAAAAAACACAAATCCCAAATTTTTCGATCAGTTAAAAATATTTTTAAAGAAAAAAAATCAAAAAAAAATAAAATAAATTATAAATCCTTAAGCTTAAGTGCTCCAATTTTTGATCACAAAGAAATTAATAATTTAATAGATTCATTACTTAGTGGTTGGATTTCTCTAGGACCAAAAGTAAAATTATTTGAAAAAAAATTTGCATCAAAAATTGGTTGTAAGTATGGGATAGCAACTAATAGTGGATCCTCAGCTAACTTAATAGTACTTGAAGCTTTGAAGAAAAAATACAAATTAAAAAAAGGTGACGAGGTAATTTTACCAGCATCAACTTTTGCCACTGTAGTTACACCAATAATTCAAGTAGGCTTAAAGCCTGTTTTTGTTGATGTAGACTTAAATACTATGAACATTTCTCCAAATGAAATTAAAAAAGCGATAACAAAGAAAACGAAAATCATTTTAGTTGTTCACACTTTAGGTTTATCTGCTGATATGCCTAGTATAATTAAAATCGCCAAACAAAAAAAAATACTAATATTTGAAGATTGTTGTGAGGCTCACGGCTCTAAACTTAAAAATAAATTTACCGGCAGCTGGGGTTTAATTTCAGCTTTTAGTTTTTTTGTTGCGCACAATATGACAACAGGTGAGGGTGGTATTATATGTACTAACGATAAAGAATTAAAAGATCTTTGTTGTTCTTTTCGCGAGTTTGGAAGGATTAAACAAAACAATCTAGTCTCTAATAGATATTTCTCAAGTAGAAATCTTAAAGATTATGACAAGAGATATGTTTTTGAAAATATTGGATATAATATGCGCATGAATGATTTGTCTGCCTCATTAGGTATTGAACAACTTAAAAAATTAGAAAAATTTAATAGAATAAGAATTAAAAACGCAAAATATCTTTATTCAAAGCTACAATTAAATTTTGATGATTATTTTGAATTTCCCTCAATGATATTTAATAAGTCCAATACATTTTATACTTTCCCAATACTTCTAAAAGAAAATATTGAGTTTTCGAGAAAAGATTTATGTTTATTTTTAGAAACTTACAAAATTGAAACTAGACCAATGATGGCAGGATGCTTACCAGATCAACCAGCGCTTAAAAAAATAAAGTATAAGATTATTGGAAACTTGAGAAATAGTAAGATAATTAGAGATAGAGTTTTTTTTATAGGAATACATCCTCTTTTGGATAATAAAAACTTTGATTATTTTATTGATGTGCTCAAAAAGTTTTTTAAAAAATGAAAAATATAGTAATTACTGGCGCAGCAGGTTTCATAGGTTATCATTTAGTTAAATTTTATGAAAAAAAAAATGTAAGATTATTCCTATTTGATAATTTTTTTAAAAAAAAATCAAAAGATATTTTTTTCCAATCTTTAAGAAAATCGAATATAAAATTTTTTAATTTAGATTTGACTAAAAAAATTAATAATAAAAAATTACCTAAAAAAATTGATATACTTTATCATCTTGCAGCTATTAATGGCACGAAATTATTTTATGATATGTCATATGAATTATGTAAAAGTAATATTCTCTCCTCTATAAATATTTTTGATTTAACTTCAAAAGTTAAAATAAAAAAAATTGTGTTTTCATCATCGTCGGAGGTTTATGCGGATACAATAAAATTTGGTTTATTAAAACTTCCGACAAATGAAGAAAATCCGGTAGCTTTCTCTGTTCCAACTAGCAGCAGGTACTCTTATGCAATTTCTAAATTTGTGGGTGAATTTTTGCTAAATGAAATTTCAAAACAGTTCAAGATACCTATATCAATTATAAGATATCATAATATTTATGGTCCTAGAATGGGTTATAATCACGTAGTTCCGGCGCTAATTAAAAAAATATCTAATAATAAAAAAACTATTTTACTACCTGGATATAATGAAACTAGAGCTTTTTGTTATATTAATGATGCAATAATCGCTACACATAAAATTGCTTTATCCAAAAAAACAAATAATAAAATTATACATGTTGGTAATCAGCGAGAGGAGACAAAGATCATCGAACTAGCAAAAAAAATAATGATCTTAATGAAATCAAAAAAAAATATTTTAAAAAAATCTTCACTAGAATCATCTGTTAAGAGACGCTTACCCGATGTGACCAAAATGAAAAAACTAATTAATTATGAATGTAAAACAACTTTGAAAGACGGATTAATAAAAACGGTCAATTGGTACTCTAAATTTAAATGAAATATAGTTTTGTAATTCCTGTTTATAACGAAAAAATTAATATTAAGTCTGCTGCTAATGAAATACAAAATAAATTTGATAGTTATTGTAAAGATTATGAAATTCTATTTGTTGATGATAATAGCCCTGATGGCACTGGAGAAGAAGTTGTGGAATTAAGTTTAATAGATAATCGTATAAAACTATGTCAACATGGAAAAAAAATTGGTTTAGGCGCTGCAATTAAATATGGATACCTACAGACTCAAGGACAGTATATTATTGGTATTGACGTAGATCTATCTCAGTCTGTAGATGATCTTTTAGAAATGATAAAATTTATGAAAGATAACAAAGCTGATATGGTTATAGGGTCACGATACATTAAAGGAGGAAAACAAATAAATAAACCCTGGTTAAGAGATTTTGCTTCGAAAAACATGAATTATTTTATCACAAAAATTCTCAAGATAAATATTTACGATCTATCTCATACTTTTAGAATATTCGATAGAAAAATTATTAACAGCATTAAAAATTCTCTTGTTGAAACCGGTCATCCTTCTTTTATGACTGAATTTACTTACTTCGCGAATAAAAAAAAATTTAAAATATTAGAATATCCAATTACTTTTATAGAAAGAGATGCGAGTAAAGGTGTCTCTAAACTTAGTGTAATTAAAGAAATACCATCTTATTTTAAATTTATCGTTAAATTAATTAGCAGATGATAAAATTAAGCAAAAATACTTTAAATCTATTTAATTATTGTTTTTTGCTAATATTTTTCTCTATTTTGCTTATTTTATTAAACAATAATGTTAATTACTATTTAAACTTTGAAGAAAAAACACTTTCACGTTTAAATATTCTTCTTAATCTGCTTACAACTATAACCGGCTTTTTCTTATTTTTCTATTCAATAAAACTTTTTAATTCTAAGCACTTTAACAAAAATTATAAGTTATTTGAAAATTATTTTACAAATTTAGATTTCAATAAATTTATCAATTTATTAATTTTTTTTTTTATTATCATAATCTATTTAAATAAGATAATTATAAGTAATAATATTGAGGAGATACTAGGAGTAAACTCTTACAGGGCTACTCATTGGTTTTTTAATTATCAAGATTTAGGTTTTATCAAAAGAGGTTTACCTGGGACAGTGTTAAATCTTTTTATTGATAAAGCTAATTACTTAAAAATTGTTTTAATAAGCACAATTATATTTATTACATTAATCTATTTACTTTCTGGAATTACTAAGAAATTTTTAAAAAATACTTCATATCAAGAAAAATTATTACTTATATCATTTTTTTCTTCCCCAGGTCTTATATTAGGAATTTTTATGGAAAACGGAAGATTTGATCATATAGGAAATATATTGATGCTACTAAGTTTATTAATTTTTTACAAAAACCAATCTATTAAAAATATTTTTTATATCTCTATTTTTTCTTCATTAGGTTTGTTGGTTCACGAGGCATATTTGTTTTTAAATTTTCCTATTGTTTTTTTAATAATATTTTTTTATTACTTTGACAAATTTAAAAAAAATAAAAATATTTATTACTTTAAACCTCTAATAGTTTTATTTTTATTCCCAATTTTGACTGGGATATTTTTATTGTATTTTGGATATCGAAATTTTATAGAAATAGGCATTATTAAAAATTTTTTGTTTTTAAACTATGAAAATATTAATGAAGGAGTTATTGATACTTTTAGTTACAATCCATTTAAAAATCTTATTTTTTTTAAAGATACTCTTTGTACCGATAAATTACTTTGTCCTTTATATACGCTCAGTTCTTTTTTAATATTTAACTCAATATTTTTTTTATTTTTTTTTAATTTTTTACTATCATTTAAAAAAAAATATTTTAAGAGCAATATTCTATTATTTTGCTCTACCATTTTTTTAATTCTATTTACTTTTTTTATAAAACACATGATAACTTTTGTGGATTACTACAGGGTTCATACAATGATACTTTTACTTTCTTTTTTAATTTTCGTTCATTTCAGATATGAATTTAAAAAGATTAATTTTTTTTCTTTTATAAATAAAAAAAATTATTTTTATTCAACTTTAATTATTTTATTTTTAAATTTAAATTTGTATTTAGTTCAGATTTTTACAATGACAAGCTCTTCTAGTATTGATATTATCAATAAATTCTTATTTAATGTTTTTAACTGATTAAACAAAAATTAATTTTTTAAATAATTATTTTTTCTTAAAAAATGAAAAAGTTTTAAGTCATAACTGTTATAAAATTCTAAAATTTTTCTATCATCGTTAGGAATCGAAGTTTTCTTTGAACTATTAATATGCGGTATCGATACATCCTTATAACCAATATTTAAGAACATTTCTTTAGCATCATTTTCAAAATTAGAAAAATTAATAATCTTGTAAAATTTTTTAACATTATTCTCCGCAATATTATAAATATCTGAATTGATATCTTTATCTATTTCACCAGAAAAATATTTACAAAAAATATTTTGAACATCAGGACAATATGCAGCAAAATGATATAAACTTTTTTCTGCTAAATAATTATATGGTTGTTTTTTTCCCCTTAAAGACATTTTATAATAAGAAAAAGCTCTGTCTATCGGATTTCTAATTACTGTAAAATATTTTTTATCATCCATGGAATGAAGTAAGGAAATAGGATTATGGCCTCCTTTATAAATTTTATCTTTTTCAATTTTTGAATTTATCGTATCAACTACAGAGTTGATCGTCATACCTCCTGTTTTTGGGATATGAACAAATATATAACTATAATCTTTTGGAACTTTATAGTTGTTCTTGTTCATTTTAGTTGAATTTCGATTTATTAGTTTTGGTAAATATGAACTGTAAGTGTTCCCGTCAATTAATTTGAGAATTACTTTACTTATTTCTTTGCCTATACCCATAAATTTAATCCTGGTGCCCTCACACGGACTCGAA
>MDTA01015275.1_pt1 | contig 10208 bp, 9 predicted proteins | sample 811151 | NCBI WGS metagenome assembly MDTA01 (sample SAMN05326648, study PRJNA326480) | marine metagenome | isolation source: seawater | place: Indian Ocean: South | collected 2010 | reverse complement strand
TGGTGCTCACGATGGTTCTATAACGTTAACGAATGTTGCGACTGCAGCTATTCACAACTTTAGAGGTACTATTGATGTAAACGGTGGAGTTAAAAGCTTTACAGGTAACAATATAGTTACTATTGATGTAGCAGGTGCTGCAGCATTAGAAACTATGAACCTAACAATGATGAGAGATAACGATCCTGCAAACTCTGCTGCTACAAACACTGCAAATGCAAAAAGTTCAGCAACTGCACAGGATGTTACTTTAACATCAACTCATGCTAAGTTAACGTCTGCTACTATTACAGGATCAACTGGTGATATTTCATTTACTTCTGTTCCTTTATTAGCTACTGTTGATTTAACAGGTGCTGATGCATTTGATGTATCTGCAAGCGGTAACGCATCATTAACTTCTTGGACTGACGCAAGCAAAGCTGAGGATAGAACATTTAACGACAATGATCTTATGACTTCAGTTTCTCTTTCAGCTGCAACTAAATTAACTGTAACTGGAGATAAAGCTGTTAGTGTAAGTGTTGATGGTAACGCAGAATTAACTTCTTTAACTGTTGGAATGGATGATGTTAACGATCTTGACATTACATCTAACCCTAAATTAGCTACTATTTCTGGTGCTACGGCAATGAAAGATAACGGTACTGATACAGTTACTGATGTAAAAATTTATGGTAACGCTCTAGTTGCAAGTTTAGTAAGAGATACTAAAGAAGCTCCATCAGCTTCTGTTACTGCTGGTGCAACTTCTGATACTGGTTCTATTACAACTTCTTCTGGTATTAAAGACTTAGACGCTTTCTTAACTGATGCAGTAGCTGCAACAGGTACTGTAAGTGTTTGGTTTGATACTGTTACTAAATTAGAAATTCAAGCTACTTATGGTGGTACATATACTGATACTACTTCAAGTTTAACTGCTCCTTCTGCTACACCAACTGGTGCTGAAGCTGTAGATTTCTCAACTAATTATACTGGATACTATGCATATGTATATGCTGACGAAGGTACAGCTGCTGGTGCAACAACTGGTGCTAGATCAAATGAGATAATTTCTTGGGCTTGGGATGTAAAAATCGCAAACAACACTTTTACTGAAATAGAATTAGGTGCTGCTGCAGAAGGTATTTCTATTACAACTGCTGCTGGTACTACTACTTTTGATGAAGGTGATTCATATACAGGTGCTGCAAACGGTACAACTGTTGAGACTGTTGATGATCTTGTTGCATACTTAAATGCAGATACTGCATTAAACACTTCTTCAAATGTAGAGGTAATTGCTGCGAGAGACTCATGGAAGAAAGCTTTATATTCTGTAAACTATACTAACTCTACATTAGGTGCTGCAACATTAGGTGTTGTTTCTGCTGTAGGTGGAGGTACTGCTCTTGTGTTCCAATTTGGTACAACACAAGCTACAGGTGATGCTTTATATTTAACTGCTACTCTAGCAGCTAATGACACACAAGATGATATTGCAGATGCAGTAATGCAAGCGATTAATGCTCACGCAGAGTATAGTGCTGCTACAATTACATCTGCAGGAAGTAACTTCTTTGTTGTAACTAAGAATGTTTCTGGTTCACCAACTCAGAATACTTCACCTCTTGAAGTATCATTCCCATCAATTAGCTTTGTAATTGATGCTGCTCAAACAAGTACAACTGCAACATTAACGCCATCAGCGTACAACGTTGCTTCTAACTTAGCAGGTAAGAACTCTTCACTTTATACTTTAACAGCTGCTGCGCCAGTAGTTAAAAACGGTTTAAGAGTTACACTTAAGAATACAGGTTCTGTAGCTATGCCAGCTGCAACAACTGTAGTTCTATCAGGTGCATCTGATACTGCTCTTGAAACTGCAAATAACGGTGCTCCAAATGGAGTTAACAACCTTATTCTTGCAGGTAAAAACATTCCAACATGGGTTGCTTCAACAAACGAAGCTCCTGAGGACTACGTAACTACTTTTGCACAAATTACTGCTGGAACTGCTGGTTCTGCTGCAGTTGCTGCTAAACTTACTAATAGAACTGGATGGTAATTCATCTTTTCTAATTACGTAGAAAATAAATTAAGCCTCTCTTTTGAGAGGCTTTTTTTATTTATATATTTAACATAGTGAATTTAGTCTCTAAACTTTATTTATTACTTGTATTTGGAGTAATATATGCACCAGACTTTGGTGCAATTGACATGAAAGCTTCTCAATGGCTATTTCTAAGTAGTATAAATCTTGTCTACCTTATAATAATTACATTAAAAATTAAAAAAAATCAGTTTCAGTTGGTTTATAAAAACCCAATCTTTTTGTCATTTTTATTTTTCTTTTTTGCCTGTATTATTAGTGTTGTTTCATCCTTTAATTATTATTTATCTATTGAAAGATTAACAGATATCTTTTCTATTTTAACTACACTAGGATGCATGATTTACATAGCTAAATCTTCTAGTGTCTCTATCAAATTTATCTTGACAATTATAACAATTGGATTATTTCTTGAAGTTTTAGGGTCATTAAATATACTTCGACAAGTATACGATCCAAATACCTTTAATCTCTCAAAGTCAAATGATTTAAGAGGATTTTATGGAAATAAAAATATAACCGCAGCTGCAATAGCATTTAAAATTCCTTTAGCAACAATATTAATTTATAAATTAAAAAATATGATTGTAAAGTCATTGATATACATTCTATTAATATCATCTTTTTTCATATTATTGATTCTTTCTGCAAGAGCTGTTTTTTTATCAATAACTCTTTGTATAGGATTTTTATTATTGATGATTTTAATTAAGATATTCTATAATAAAGAAAATATTTTTGCTTTGATAAAAAACATACATTTCTATGTTATTCCAATTCTTATTTCCATAATTTTATATTCACCCATAGCTAAAAACAGTGAATCAGTATCATTAAATTCTAGAATTACATCCGTTATTGAAAATGAAAATGACGAGTCAACAACACAGCGGCTAAGATTTTATACTCATGCAATCAAGCAAATCCAGTTAACTCCTTTTTTAGGTGTTGGAATAGGTAACTGGAAAGCTAAATCAATTGAGTATGAGGCAGAGTATATGTATAGCTACATTGTACCTTTTTTTACTCATAATGATCTTTTGGAGGTTTTTGTTGAGACAGGTATTCTAGGAATAATATCCTATTTAATCTTTATATATTTAATTTTTAGATTGACTTTTACAAACATTAAACTTTCGCTTAATAAATCAGATGAGTTTAAACTAGTCTATCTTTTTTTACCATTCATAGTATACTTTGTTGATATGAACTTAAACTTTCCCCTAGATAGACCTGCAATGCAAATTTTACTGATCTTTTATATAATTATATTAATGAAATATACCGACAATAATAATGCAGAAATTTAAGTTGCCGATTATAGGTTTTATTATTATTTCAGTTTTTGTAGTAAATCTTAGTTACAAAAACTTTCAGTCATATCTTCTACAGATAAACTTAAAAAATGATATAATGACTAACTCATATGATAGACCTTTAGAGTTTATTTCTAAAATTGATTATAATTATCCATCATTAACGAATACTACTATACCTATAAAGTCTATAGTTGGTCGATATTATTATGAGATGGACTCTATTGATAGAGGAATAAATCTTTTAAAAGAAGGGGTTAAGGATAACCCATATATAATGTTTTCAGAATCTCTTCTTGCAGACATATATGATCAAGAAAAGGAAAGGGATAGTTTTTTAAAATACTCTAATAAAGCTTTTAAAAAACTTCCTAACAATCCTATACACTTTGTAATGTATTCTAGAAAATTAAAGTCTGAAAATAAAATTGACTCTATTATTTATCACTTTGATAAAATTATAGGAAATGCATCATATGCAGATTTTCAAGTCTGGAAGGTAGTTCTAGCCGCCCTTGTAGAAAATCAGGATAGTTCACTTGTAGATAAAAAAAATAAAATATTAAAAGAGTTTGATAAGATTAAAGAAGTAGGTAAAAATGAATTTAAACGTGACGATATAGGATTACTTGCAGACTATGTTAGATATGGCTCAGCTCAGGTTAAAGTTGCACAATCTCTGCATGATAACGCACTGACTTTTTTCAATGAAGGGAAAGTTGACGAGTCAATTGAGATCTTAGAAAAGTCAATAGAGTTATATCCAGCAAAAAGATCTTACGAGAATTTAATAAAAGTATTCTTCTTATCTGAAAAGTTTAAAAAAGTTACCAGTATTTATGATGACTATTCCTCAAAATTTAAAGAATCTGATGTAATTACTATGTCTTATTATGCTATATCCCTTTTCAACGAAGGAAATTACCAAAAGGCCTGTAGTGTTGCTAACCATATTCAATTTTACAGTGATTTAACGCTTCCTTATGAACTATCTGAAAAATGTATTTAAATAAAACTTTTTATGCATTAATTTCAATCTGTGCAATAGTTTGTTTTTTAAATTATTTAAAATTTTCTTCATATAAAAAACAACCTATATTATTGTCAGATCTGGCTTTAAATAATGCTTCTTTAACTTTAAACCAAGTTAATAATCTAAACTATAACTATCCTAACCTTACATCTAATTCTATTCCTATGGAAACATTAATTGCCAGATATTATTTGAAGTATGAGGATTATGATAGTGCGATTAAGTTTGCCAAAAAAGGAATTCAAGCTAATCCATATCTAGCATACACATACTATCTAACCTCAAGAGTTTATATAGACCAAAATAATTTGCAGTCGTCATTAAAATATCTAGAGAAAGCTTATGAGCTTTCTCCAAACATTGAATCAGTTAGAGTGCTATACTTTACTGTTGACGATATTCTAAAAAATAAGCTGAATAATAATTAATAAAATAAAGCTTATCGCAGTAATACTAATAGTTGTTTTAAGGTGGCTCTTTAAAACATCAAATAATAAATGATGGAGATGGTTATTGTCTGCAACAAATGGAGATTTTTTATTAAAAATTCTCTTAAAAAAAATTCTTACAATATCTATTATTGGATAAGATAAAATAGAAAAAACAAAAATAATTTTATGAATATCATGTTCACTTTTAATTATGTATTCGCTACTAAGCACTGTTAATGTATAGATGCTTATTAAACCTCCTAAAAAAAGAGAACCAGAATCACCTAAAAAAACTTTATCTTTTTTTCTAAAATTGAAAAAATAACCAGGTATTAAAAATGCAATAATTAATAAAGTTAAATTAATATAAGGCGAAACAGTGGATATAAAATATTCAAAAAATAAAAAAAATAAAAAAGAAATGCTAATTGCTAAGCCATCTATGCCATCGATGAAATTTATAGCATTAATTATAGCCACAATAAAGAAAATTGTAATTAGTTGAGCAATTATTCTGTTTAATTCGTATATACCTAAAACCCCGTGTAAGTTGTCAATTAAAAGGCCATTATCAATAATTATTTTAGCTGCAATTATTTGAAATATAAATTTTAATTTAAAATCAAGTTGGTATATATCATCAAAAAGACCTGTTAGAAAAAGAATTAATAAAGGGATTAATAATGAATAGTCAAATAACTTAATACCAAACAAATAGTAAATTGAGGAAACTATAAACAAAGATCCTACAATTGCCATGCCACCAGATCTTGTTGCTTGACAGGAATGCGATGATCGGGAGTTTATGCTGTCATATATCAAGTTTTTTTGAAATAATTTGCTTGACAAAATATAGCTTATAAGCCCCGATAAAAGACCTACAAAAAATAAGAAATAAGGATTAGTGAACAATCTAATTGTTTTTACAAAAGTATATATATAATAACCTTTTTAGCAATTCAAATAAAAAAAATTTTGATTTTACTTATTTTTAAGTACTTTTGTTACTTAAAAACATTATGCTAGGTGAGCTAATTACATCTAAAACAAGATTGAGGCTTTTAATAAAGTTCTTTATATCGCAAGCCAACAAAGGTTATTTGAATGGATTGGCTAATGAGATGGGTGAATCAACAAATTCTATTAGAAAAGAACTCAATCACTTATTTGATGCTGGATACCTGAACAAATCAAAGTTTAATAATAAAATAGAGTATCATGTAAACATTGATCATCCTTTATATGAAACTCTAAAAAAGGTTGTATATAAACATTTAGGTTTGGAAGATATTATCTATAACGTTCTTGATAGGATGGGAGATGTAGAAAAAATTATAGTTATTGGGGATTATGCAAAAGGAATTGACTCGGGTAATATAGAGGTAGTCCTTGTTGGTAATGAGCTAAACTTTGCATACATAAATCAACTCGAAAATAAAATTGAAAAATTAATAAGTAGAAGAGTTAATTTTTTTCTTACAGCAAAGCCTCCTGTTAAAAAAAATTCTTTAACCATTTATTCAAAAGATTAAAAATGTATTTTATAGAATCAGAAGCAAGACCTTGGGGTAGTTTTTATGTAATTCACGATGAAGTAAATTATAAAATAAAAAGAATAGAAGTTAACCCAGGCCAAAGGTTATCATATCAATATCATAAAAAGAGATCTGAAGTTTGGACCATAGTATCAGGCTCAGCAATAGTTACCATTAATGGAGATGAAACAAAATTAAATGTTGGTGAAACTATATATATTCCTCAAGGGGCTAAACACAGAGTAGAAAATAAGAGTAAAAATAAACTTGAATTCATTGAAGTTCAAACAGGATCATATTTTGGTGAAGACGATATTGTTAGAATTCAGGATGATTATAATAGATAAATGAAGCTAAAAGGTATAATTGTGTCAGGCTATTTTAATCCTTTACATAAAGGACATATTGAATATTTTCATAAATCTAAAAAGCATGGAGATGAGTTATTTATAATTGTAAATAATGATCTTCAAAGAGCTGCTAAAGGATCAAAAAAATTTATGTTAGAAGATGAAAGACTAACAATAATTAAAGAATTGAAAGTTGTAAACAAAGTAATCTTGTCAATAGATAAGGATAAAACTGTAATTAAAACACTAAAAAATATTTTTGATGAATTTAGCGATAAATATGATCTATTCTTTGCAAATGGAGGTGATCAAAATAATAGTTCAATTCCAGAAGCTGAAATATGTAATAAGCTTGGAATTAAAATGATTGATGGGTTAGGAGAGAAGATTCAATCATCTTCTTGGTTAATTAATTAAACTTATGAAAATTAAAACAATTTGTTGCATTGGAGCAGGTTATGTTGGGGGGCCTACCATGGCTGTTATTGCACTAAAGTGTCCAGAATTGAATATTACTGTTGTAGATAATAATCCGCAAAAGATAAAACAATGGAATGACGAAAATCTAGATAATCTTCCAGTTTATGAGCCTGGATTAAAAGAAATTATTAGAGAAACAAGAAACAGAAATTTATTTTTTTCTAATGATATTGATAATGCCATTGATAATTCAGAGATGATATTTATGGCTTTAAATACTCCTACAAAAACATCTGGAGAGGGAGCAGGAATGGCATGTGATTTAACCTCAATTGAAAATGCTGCTAATAGAATAGCAGAAGTAGCAAAATCACATAAAATAGTAATTGAAAAATCAACTTTACCTGTTAGAACTGCAGAAAAGATCAAGGAAATTTTAAATAATTCAAAGAAAAAATTCACATTTGAGGTAATTTCCAACCCAGAGTTTCTTGCTGAGGGAACAGCAATTCAAGATTTATTTAAGTCTGATAGAGTTTTAATTGGTGGTGATTCAACTCCTAAAGGAAAAGAAGCAGTAGACCTGTTATCTAATATCTATGAAAAATGGATACCCAAGAATAAAATATTAAAAGTTAATGTTTGGTCAGCAGAATTATCAAAATTGGCTTCAAACGCGATGCTAGCTCAACGAATCTCTTCTATTAACAGTTTTTCAGCACTTTGTGATAAGACAGGAGCTAAGATTGATGAGATTTCATTAGCAGTTGGTTCTGATCATAGAATTGGAGATAAATTTTTAAAAGTTTCTCCAGGTTTTGGTGGTAGTTGTTTCCAAAAGGATATATTAAATCTTGTTTATTTATGCCAATATTATGGATTGAATGAGGTAGCAGACTATTGGATTCAAGTGCTTAAAATTAACGATTATCAAAGATCACGTTTAACAAATTTAATTGACTCTTATATATTAGAGAATAAACTTAAAAAAACCATATCAATTCTTGGCTGGGCATTTAAAGCTAATACAAATGACAGTAGAGAGTCATCTTCAATTTATATTTCATATAATTTGCTGGAAAAAGGATATAACCTAAAAATATATGATCCAAAAGTATCTGAAAATAAAATTTTAGAGGATTTATTTAATATTAACCTAATTCAAAAAAAAATTAAAAAGGATGATTTAGTGAATAGAGTTAAAATTTATTCTTCTATTGATGGAATAATTAAGGACTCAAACATTCACGTTGTATTAACTGAATGGGAAGAATTCAAAGTACTAAATGATATATCAGAAAAAATAACAGTATTTGACTTTAGAAACTATTTAAAAGAAAGAAAAAATATTATTAAACTTTAATTATTATGAAAAAAGTTGCTTTAATAACAGGAATAACAGGTCAAGATGGAGCATATCTTACAGAATTTTTGTTAAAGAAAAAATATGTAGTTCATGGAATAAAAAGAAGATCATCAAGTTTTAACACTGATAGAATTGATCATTTATTTAATGACAAATCAATAAGAAATAAATCATTGTTTCTTCATTATGGTGATATGACAGATTCATTGAACCTAATTAATTTAATTAAGGAGATAAATCCTAATGAAATTTATAATCTTGCAGCAATGAGTCATGTACATGTATCATTTCAAACCCCAGAATATACTGCAAATGTTGATGGTCTAGGTACCTTAAGAATTCTTGAAGCTATAAGGACATTGAACCTCACAAAAAAGATAAAAGTATATCAAGCATCAACGTCTGAATTATATGGTAAGGTAACAGAAATCCCACAATCAGAAACAACCCAGTTTTATCCAAGAAGCCCATATGGTGTAGCAAAGCTATACGCATATTGGATTACAAAAAACTACAGGGAAGCATACAACATTTTTGCTTCAAACGGAATACTATTTAATCACGAATCTCCGATTAGAGGAGAAACATTTGTAACAAGAAAAATAACCCGAACTATTTCAAGAATGATGTATGGTTTAGAGGATTGTCTATACATTGGTAATCTTGACGCAAAAAGAGACTGGGGACACGCTAAAGATTATGTTGAAGCTATGTGGATGATTCTTCAACATGATAAACCCGATGACTGGGTAATATCTACTGGAAGGAATATGTCAGTAAGAGATTTTATTTTGACTGCTTTTAACAAAATAGGTATAGCGTTAGAGTTCAAAAATTCTGGAAAAAATGAAATTGGCATTATCTCTAAACCTTCAGATAAAATAAATTCTCTTAAAATTAATGATGTTGTCGTTAGAGTAGATCCAAGGTATTATAGGCCAACTGAGGTTGATGAATTACTTGGAGATTCAACTAAAGTTAAAAAACTTCTTGGTTGGGAACCAAAAATAAAATTTGAAGAGCTAGTCGATGAAATGATATTAAAAGATATAGAGCTGGCAAAAAAGGAAAAGTTATTACTAGATAAAGGATATAAACAATTTAAAAGTGCAGACGAGTTTTAAAAAGATATTAGTACTTGGATCATCAGGATTTGTTGGAAAAAATTTTCAAAATTCAATTAAAGCTGTGGATAAAAAATTATTTTTATTCCCATCTCGAAAAGAACTTGATCTTCTAAACACATCTTCAATTTTAAGATATTTAGAAAAACATAAACCTGACCTAGTTATTAATTTTGCTGGTAAAGTTGGAGGAATCTTATCTAATTCTTCAAATAATTATAGTTATTTAGTTGACAACTTATATTTAAATATCAATCTAATTACTTCTTTGAAAGAATCTAATATTAAAAATTTCATCAATGTATCAAGTTCCTGCATATATCCTTTTGATATAAAAGATAAAATACAGGAGTCCAGAATACTTTCTGGCAAATTAGAACCAACAAATGAAGGTTATGCATTAGCAAAAATTTCTTCCTTAAAAGCTTGTGAATATATATCACAAAACAACTCAAATTTTTATTACAAAACTATTATTCCATGCAATCTTTATGGACCTCATGATAAATTTGATGAAAACCTATCCCATATGATTCCT
>MDTA01186436.1_pt1 | contig 10209 bp, 6 predicted proteins | sample 811151 | NCBI WGS metagenome assembly MDTA01 (sample SAMN05326648, study PRJNA326480) | marine metagenome | isolation source: seawater | place: Indian Ocean: South | collected 2010 | reverse complement strand
TGGAGCACCGACCCGTCGCAAACCGAGAGCGTGCGCGTATCGGGTGCACGCTAAGCGGAAGACACCCGCTGATCTGGGTTCAAATCCCAGTGCCCCCACCAACCATTCATTTCCGCCATTTCGCCAAATCGATGCGGGACTTCATATCCCTGAACCCCCGCCGTCAGCCACATGGCGGGCTTCTCAGACAGGGCCAAGGCCATCAAACCGACCGGTATCAGGAGGATGTTCGACCTTGCAGGCGACGATGCAATTCAATTTGGCCTCGGAGAGCCTGATTTCCAACCACCCAAGATCGCTATTGAGGCATTTCACAAGGCAATGCTGGAAGGGAGGAATAAGTACACATCAACCGGGGGCTTGCCTGATCTTAGAAAAAAGATAGCAGAGACGTGGCATCACATTGAACCAGAGTTGGACGAAACCAGTGTCTGCATGACCATGAGCGGAACCAACGCGCTATTGGACATATTTTTGGCAATCGTGAATCCGGGTGATGAGGTCCTAATCCCGGAACCCTACTTCCCCCTGTACCCCCCAGACGTAACAATATGCGGAGGAACGCCGGTGACATATCCATGTAAGTTCGAGAACGAGTTTGTCCCGCAGGTCAATGATCTAGAAAACCTAGTCAACGAAAAGACAGTTGCAATATTGTACAATTTCCCAAGCAACCCGACCGGTGCGACAGTCGATAAAAAACAAAGGGATGACCTGATATCATTCGCCAAACGTCATGACCTTTGGATCGTCACAGACGAAGTTTATGATAAGATAGTGTACGGCGATGACCATGTTTCTTTCCTCGGAGCAGGGTATGACCAAGTCATTATGCTGAATTCATTTTCAAAGACATTCGCCATGACTGGTTGGCGAATCGGCTATGTGCTCTCTCCGAACAAACATGCCATGGAGCAGGTAACTAAAATGCAATATTACGTCACTGCTTGTTCGAACGATGCAATGCAATATGCGGTTCTCGAGGCGATGAACAACGCATCAGACTATCCAAACACAATGAGGGACGAGTTCCAATCCCGCAGAGATATAATTTCACGTAGACTAAACAACATGGATGGTGTTTCTTGTCACGTTCCAAAAGGCGCTTTCTATGTCTTCCCCAAGATAGAAGTGAAGGGATTAACAAGCGAAGAGTTAGCAATAGAAATGTTGTCTGAGGGTGTACTGTGCAGCCCCGGTTCGGCATTCGGCAAATCAGGGGAGGGGCATCTCAGATTCGCTTACACCATCCCTACGTCAGAGATAGAGAGGGGTATGGACCGCGTGGAGAAAGTGATCACCAGACTCAGGAATTCTGATCTTCAAACGTGAGGGGCGCTTGTTCACCCTCAGTCAACATACCATCCCTCATATTCCCAACCAACTTATTTGGATCCATCCACTCTGGTATCTCATATCCTCCAGCCAATACGGAAATTGTGGTAAATGTCGCAACTGGAAGCACACCCATTGCGACTATCAAATCAATTAACGGAGTTCCAGCTTCATCCTGCTCCACTGGTAGTATTTCCTCCAGGATCAAGATATCGAATTCTATGGTCTGATCTCCCAAGTCGATCCCCATTGCACCTAGCAAGAATCCGAGGATCGTCCTCGCTACAAACCAATACACAATCACGGGCAGCACCCATGATAGTTGCGCTGTTCTTCCGAGGAATCGCCGCATGTAAGTAGCTGGAACAACAAGTTTCTGAGAATACGCAACCTGGATTCTCATACCAATCCACAGGGACACAAGATAGACCAAGCTGACAAGCTCAAGTGTGGCATCGCCCCTGACGATTCCTTCGGGGAGATATTCGATGGCCATAATCGGGAGAGCGATTAAGACGGCCTGTATCGGTATAGCGAGAGTCTGAAGGCCCCCGTGGACGAATATAAGGTCAAATCGGTCCCTTTGTCTGGAAGTAACTGTTGCGAGTAGTCCATAGGGGCTGGAGGATAGGCTTGTCGAAGCCCTGTCTATCTTTCTTGGGTCCCTGCTGCGGCCCCACAACCCCAGGAATGCCAGCCATCCGCCCCTCATGGCAATGGCGGAGGGCATCCAACCGCTCATCACGATTGCCAAAATCAACGATATCATTCCATAGAAAATGCCGGTTGAGCAAATCCAGGGGATGAGATCCCATCTGAACAGTAAGTAGGGGCTCCCGTCAGTCCAGCCGGTTTCAACAAACCTCGTAAGCCCAAATATGACAATTGGAACAAATGAAATTTGCCCCAGGACGACTAACATCAAGAACACCCTGTGGCGGCTGTTCTGCGTCAGCATAGAGCCGGCTGGATTGTTCAAGACGGATAAGGTCTTCATCTCTTTAGCCGCTCAGGGGCCTGCTTAGGGGGGATTATCTCTCCCACCACGTCCAGTCATAATGTGAGAACCTCTATTTGTGGCGTGATCAGCGGGTTGGGCCATGTCTGGTCGCTCGGCCGTGTTGCCCCTGCTCCTCGCAGCGTTGATATTGCCCGTTCAAGGAGTTGCATTGAGTGATCCAGGCGGAGATGTAAAATCACACGTTTCAGCTAGGGCTGTGACTGATTTCGAAGTCACGACAATAGAATTTTCCTCTGCATCTAGCTCTTTACCAATCTGGCAACAACCTGATGGGGAACTCGCTGAATACATCGTAAGAGACGAAACCCTCACCATAACTGTGAGAATCACTCAACTCGGAATAGGAGCGCAGGGGCAATATGCGGATTACTACGTCAATGTAACCCACCCAGTTGGCATATCATTAGCAGAATTCTCAGCCAATGTTACCCTCACAGGAGGAGAGGCCAAACAAGAGTCGTTCACCTATGTCCCGAATTATTCTCACAGTGTCCTTTCCCCGGAAGGGGCCTTGAGTGGGGGCTTGTTGGTATCTGTAGAAATAGATTCTGGAGTCGGTATTGATGAAGATCCATCCAATGACGTACTATCGCGAGAAATTCCCGTGGCCGTGATTGACGACCCTCTGGATGAAGGGTGGTGCTCAGATGTCGATGGAGACGGTGTTATCAACTGCCCCAATCCCCCCAATTTGGGTTTGATATGGCTAACTGCTGGTTACGATTCTGACGGAACACTTTCCACTGACCCGGATGACGCAGGCCATTGGAGGCTAGACTACTCAAATACCACATCAGCCGTCGGGGACTCACATTGGAGGATATCGGGAAATAGCCAGCTAGATTACGCCAGTGGCAGGATTGACAGGCTGCATCTAGGTTTCAGGGCCGCCGATACCGCATGCAGTGATACAGGACACGGACTTGGTGCCGGCAGTTTGGATACACAAATCAGTACGGTGCATGATGCTTTCATGTGCGGCGCTGTTGTGCGCGGTTACCAATTTTATTCCATGCAGTTAGTCACCAACGCGAGAGGCGCGATGGGGCAGGGAGACTCAGTCACACTCCAAGCAGTCTCAGGCCTTGATGTCAAAGAATTAAATTTCACAAACATGACATTGCCTTCCAATGACTCGTGGGAACAGGTAATTTGGGACATGTCAGATGTGCATGCTCAGAAAGAATACCGACTTTCATACCTCTTTAGAAGCGATGGCACAAGTGCCACCCCGGGGATAGAGATTGACGGTTTCCTCCTCTTCGCTATCCAAAAGATCCCCGAATACACCATTTCCGTGGACTGCGCTGGAGATTACAAAGAGGGGATAGAAGCTCATCCCGTCATCCCAGTTGGGGACCCTATCGAATTAGCTTGCGGCATAACAAACAACGGATACGTCGACATAACTCTAAGGATCTACAGCGAAGTCACCAACTCCTCTTGGCCTGATTTAATCAGAATCGATACTCCAGGTACAAACGACAAAGACTCTTTCATTGTCACTAAAATCATAAAAGCTCAAACAACAATGCCCGCATGGTTTAATCTGTCCATTCCCGCATCTGTAACTGTCGAGTCACTAGAATGGCACATACACATCAATGACGGCTTGACTAACGCTTCAAAGCTTGAACTCGGGGAGCCAATAGTGCAATATGTCGATGTTCAACCATCATATTCCGGTTTCATAGACCTAGATTTCAATCCCTCTGGCGGCAATCCGCATCTTCAATTGTATCCAGGGGATTCAGGCAGTGTTCCTCTCACATTCAGCAACACCGGCAATCAAATTGGGAGTTGGAACCTCGGAGGCGTCTACCTTGACGAACCCAACTGGGACCCATCAACTCTTATCAGATGGTCCAATGAAACAGGAGCCACAATCGAAACGATATTCACCTCTATCGGAGACGAAATCGATCTAATACCTCATGTCTCAGTTCCCGAGGATGCCATCCCCGGAATATATGACCTCAGGCTTGATGTCAACGGAAAGGCACCCAATAATTTCCCTGCTGACAGAGTTCTGCGGATTGAGGTGCTCAATAAGTTCGAGTTAGAGATAATCCCCGAGTTCAGAGAGCGGACGATTCCGGCGGACAACGCGTCCCGCATAGTGGAACTAGTAATAATCAACAATGGCAACTCAGAGGAGGCATACGATCTCTTTGTGACCGCCGACCCATCCTTAAGGGCCAGACTCAGCACGCCCTCGACACTTGGGATCGACCCCTTCGGAGGGGATACGTCCGTACTCCTTTTGTTACCCATGCCCTATGGCGTGGATAATGAAACATACTTGCTGAGGGTTACTGCACGAAGCCAGTCAAACCCCTTGTATGAAGTGCAGACAACCATGACCCTGACAGTGCCCTCAACACAGCTTGTGGAAGTAGCCGAACTGGATATGTCGGACGAGGTCTACAGGGGGGGCGATGAACCGAGGACTCTGAGGTGGGAGGTCTGGAACCGAGGAAATCAGATGGACCGTTACAGACTATCATTTGATCATCTTACCGATGTCACAGTGGAGAGCGGGGAAGATGGCGACCTGACTCCTTGGATACCTGCTGGCTCTTCATACAACGTCACTGTCTCATACAGCTTCGATTCGGACACCTTTGGCGAGAGAGTAGTCTCGATGGTGGCCAAATCGGACCTTGCGGCACAGAGGAATGTAGTAGTGGAGGACTCCGGTTCAGCTGTTTTTGATGTTGGCTCCGTAGGATGGCTCCAAATATTCCCAGAACAAGCTATGACCACCATATCCGAAGAGGGATCTTACGACTTGTTCTTCTCGATACGGAACCTTCACCCCTCGTACGAACAGTTGGTACGTGCCGACATCGACAGGCAGTCTGACCTATTCTTCAACGTCTTCGACGCCCGAGTTGATACCAGTGACAGAGACTTCGTTCTGGGCTCAGATGAGACTCGACTAGTCAAAGTCACCCTCGTAATCGAGGAAGACAACCTTCGAAATCTTGAGGATAACTCCATGCTATTTGCGTTGACGCTGCTTGTTGACACTGACATTGACAAAACCAGTAGCAGCACCCCTCTTACAATGCTAAAATCCAATCCCGTGGATGAAGGTCCCAACGTAGAGGAGATTGGCCTTACTCTGGGGAACTATCTTCTCATCGCTGTTGGTGTGATAGGGGCACTGGCCATTCTATTCACGGCTGTAAGGATCGTGCGCGGAGCTGGCGGCCCTATGGAGGAGTACACAAATTTTGAACCACTTGGCCTCCCTCCAGATTTGCCCATCCATGATCACATAGCTAACTCAGCTCTGGGCGGGGCACAAGAAATATTCAGCCAGCCAACAAACCTTCCATCTGAACCCGAGGACCAGGAATGAACCTCACCAACGAGTGGCAGCCCTTATGACGTCAAGTCGTGTCGGTAGCACATACGAGGCATTGCCATGACAAATGGACAGCAACCAATATTCATTCTCAAAGAGGGTACGACGAGAACAAGCGGTAGAACAGCGCAAAGTAACAACATCGCCGCTGCCAAAGCTGTTGCCGAAGCAGTCCGCTCCACGCTTGGCCCCAAGGGTATGGACAAAATGCTTGTTGACAGCATGGGTGACGTCGTAATCACAAATGACGGTGCTACAATACTCAAAGAGATGGACATTGAGCACCCCGCTGCAAAAATGATAATTGAAATCGCAAAGACACAAGAACAGCATTGCTTCGATGGAACGACCACCGCTGTTGTTCTGGCTGGAGAGCTGTTGAAGCGGTCAGAGGATCTTATCGAGCAAAACGTTCACCCTACGGTAATATGCGAGGGGTTCCGCCTTGCATCTGACAAGGCAATAGAGCTAATAGAGGACCACTCCATCGAAGTGGACAAAAAAACTCTGACTGAGGTCGCCAAAACAGCCCTTACTGGCAAAAGTGCAGGTGCTGTCAAGGAGTTCCTATCAGATATTTGCGTCAAGGCGGTATTGGCCGTCGCACAGGAAGATAGTGATGGCATATTCGTCGACCTGGATGATGTTAAGGTGGAGAAAAAGCAAGGCGGATCGATCAAAGACAGCTCTCTCGTCAACGGCATAATTCTCGACAAGGAAAGAGTTCACTCAGGCATGCCTAGGTCCGTCGAAGGAGCTAAAATAGCACTCGTCAACTCTGCCATCGAGGTCAAAAAGACCGAGGTCGATGCTAAAATACAGATCACGGATCCTAGTATGCTCTCCCAGTTTCTAGATGAAGAGGAGTCATACATCAAAGGTTTGGTAGAAACCATCTCATCGTCAGGCGCAAATGTAGTGGTCTGCCAGAAAGGGATAGACGACCTCGCACAACACCACATGGCAAAAGCCGGCATATTCGCAATAAGGAGAGCCAAAAAGAGTGACATGGAGGGCCTCTCAAAAGCCACAGGTGGAAGAATAGTCACCACCCTAGAAGATCTATCCAAGGACGACCTAGGAGAAGCGGCCAAGGTAGATGAAAGGAAGATAGGGGATTCAGACATGGTTTTCATAACTGGCTGCAATCAGGCAAAAGCCGTATCCGTACTCCTCCGAGGAGGCACAGAACATGTAGTTGATGAAATACGGCGGGCGTTCGACGATGCCATAGGGGTGGTTTCCGTAGCCCATGAGGATGGAACAGTCCTGACCGGAGGCGGATCCGTACTCGCTGCGCTAAGCAGGGACCTGCGATCTTTCGCAGAGGGCGTCGGTGGACGTGAACAAATGGCCATAGAGGCCTTTGCTGGAGCTATGGAGGTGATCCCACGGACACTGGCAGAGAATGCTGGACTGGACCCGGTAAATACAATCATAGCCCTGAGAAAGGCCCACTCCGAGGGAAAATCGAGGTATGGTGTCAATGTCTATGATGGAGGAGTGGTAGACATGGGGGCTGGGGACGTTTACGAACCCACCAGGGTAGTAGAACAGGCAATACAGTCTGCCAGCGAGACCGCTGTTATGATACTCAGGATTGATGACGTCATTTCCAGCAAGGGAGGAGCCCCAGAAATGGGCGGCGAGTTTGATGGAATGGACATGTAACTCCCCCTCCATGATCGACTACCAATCACAGTGGAAAAATCCTGAAGCCCAAATTCCTGAAACCGTGAAACTTCTCAAAATCAATGTAGAGCATGATTTGGAGTGTTCCCTCGAGACCGTAGAATCACCGCAACAGACGCTTTTCGATTACCCTAGGATCCACATGTTCAATAATCGCCATATGTTCCCTCATATTACAACCGCAAGGTATGGTGATTACAATGTCCTCCGAACTTCCCTTGCTGATACTTTACGGATCCCAGTCCGGCAACGCTGAGGACCTCTGCACCAAAGCCGCCAAAGAAGCCAAATCACACGGCCTTGAACCCATCGTAAAAGGGATGGACGAAATAAAAATTTCCGACCTATCTAATTACAACAGGGTCCTAATTTACTGCAGCACATGGGGTGAGGGGGAGATGCCTGACAATGCAGAGGATCTTTGGCAGCAAGCCCAAGGCGATTCCCTCCCCTCCTTGACCACCTGCCATTTTGCAGTATGTTCCCTAGGGGATTCGTCATACGATCTTTTCTGTCAATCTGGAAAAGACTGGGACCAATGGTTCGAAAAACAAGGAGCAAATAGGCTGGTCACTAGGGTTGATTGTGACGTAGATTATGATAAGCCTGCAGCACTATTTACTTCAGAAGCACTTTCCCACCTATCCGTAGTAGACTCGTCGGGAGCCTACGACCCAAGCAAAATAGGAGAAGTCCGATCTGTCCCAGAGACCCCTGATGAAAAAGCGATCGAAACGGATCAAAATAAGGATAAAATTGCCGTTGGAGGCGGCCTTGAGGATTTACTCGGAACCGGAGACAGAACACTGAACATATTCTTTGGTTCTCAATCGGGGAATTCCGAACAACTAGCATCCAATTTCGCAAAGAGAGCTGAAAATTATGGATTGAAAGGAATCGTTCATGACATGGACGGCTTTGACATCAATGCCATGGCGTCGATGAAAAGAGTCGCCATCATCTGCTCGACATGGGGCGAAGGAGAGATGCCAGACAATGCAGAGGCCCTTTGGTTGGCCGCCTCCTCGGGAAGCGCCCCAAAAATGGACGGCGTTTCCTTCTCGGTACTCGCTCTCGGAGACACCTCATACGAGTTGTTTTGCCAATCAGGAAAAGATTGGGACAACAAGTTGGAAGAGTTAGGTGCAAGGCGCGTGGCAGCCCGCGTAGACTGTGATGTGGACTATGAGGCCGTAGCATCGGAATGGGCCTCTGAAGCCCTAACCATGCTCTCGGCAGTCGATGACTCAGGAAACTTGCACGAAGAGCTCATTGATTCCATACGCGACATGGCTGATGGCGGTGCAGTGGTAGCCGATGGTGAAGACGGCTTCAGCATCCCAGACCTGCACGGCGAAGAAGTCGAAATTCAACTGGGAGTGTTCAGGTACGACCCTCATGAGAAAACGAGTGGACTTGACACTTGGTTATGCTCGCTCCCAGGCCACATGACCTTGCTCGAGGCCCTCAGGTCCATCCAAAGGACACATGACGGCAGTTTGTGTTTCACAGACGGAGCTCCACATGACCCCAACACCGCCATATCCGTCAATGGACGCATAACTCTCCCCGGCATCACCCGGATAGAGCAACTCTCCAACGGGCGCCCAGGTTCGATTGTGATGAAAATTGAGCCACTTCCCGGTTACGACGTTGTAAGAGACTTATGCGTGGATTTCAGTGTGCTTACAAAGAAAAGACAAGAAGCATCAGTCTGGCATGTGTCTAAGACAAGGGAGGCCCTGAGGACTGATCAGGGGACCCTTATCGGGCCAATGAGTGCTGTCGAAGCCACAAAGCTACATACCATGTCAAACAGATTCGGATCCCAGATATTGCATTCCTGCTCAGACTCTGTAGCCTATGCTAACTCCTACCTCGGTCCGTCGGTATGTCTAGACCTTTGGATCAAGAAGTCCGATTCCAGAACCTCTGACAAGAAGATCAAACAAATCGACAAAATCCTGAGCGGACCAGATGCGATACTGGCTGAAACCGACTTAGCTCCGATGGCCAGACAACCCTTAGCCGGCAGAGGCGTTCAAAATGCCCTTTCGGAAGCCAGAACCAGTGCATTGGAATCAAATGGGTACAACGGTCGCCATGGGAAACATGTGTGGTGGTATGCATGGACTCTCAAAAGCAGCGGAAGAGTAAATGATACGGTACTCTACAGGCAAGTTCTAGGTCCCCTTGGACTACTCTCGAACCTGACCTCCGGCGTTACAGCAAGAATGCTGACCGGTTTCACAAGAACCGGTGGTAAGATGGTCAACGACATCCTCGGACTGGTAGTACCTCCAGCTGGAATTGGTAAGATGCCCAAACAATTCAACAAGAGAGTGGACAAGCACTATGAAGTAGTATCCATCTTTAACACCCTTGATCGAAGATTCTGAGGAGTAATTGGAATGCCGGTTCGGTACGCATACCACCCCGGAAATGTCGCCCACAGCAGCGCTCCAGAGGTGGATGAGACGATGCGTGCAGCCTGCAGATCCCTAGATGTAGACTTGATAGACATGCCTGGTGCAACCAGCTGCGGTGCAGGTATATTGGGCCAGGCGAACAGGCGTTTGCAGATAACCCTCAATGCAAGGACCATGTCCATGGCAGAGGATCTGGGGCTGGATATCATCACCCCGTGTGCCACGACTGCAGCCACCTTGCATGAGGACTTGGAAATGATGAAATCTGACCCGAGCCTAATGGGGGAAGTCAACAAGACACTGCAAAAAACTACTGGAAGATCCCTCGAAGGGTCAATAAAAATTAGACATTTCTTGCA
>MDTA01085738.1_pt1 | contig 10210 bp, 10 predicted proteins | sample 811151 | NCBI WGS metagenome assembly MDTA01 (sample SAMN05326648, study PRJNA326480) | marine metagenome | isolation source: seawater | place: Indian Ocean: South | collected 2010 | reverse complement strand
GTCGGTGACGTCCTCCTGCTCTACTCCGCTGGCTTGTTCCTCAGCTGGCGCAGTGGTTTCGACCGCACCGGCTTCACCCGCAGGGGATTCGGTGGTGCTGACCTCAGGTGGAAGGCCCTCGACAGCTTCTTCTTCGACAGCCGTGTCCTGAGGGGCTGGTATCTCTTCGCTCACCGCAGTCGGGCAGGGGCGGTCACTCTATCGACGCCGACATGGCAAACGTCAGCCTGTGGCCGCAAATGCCAGACTGCCCCCAGATCGGATCAGCTCAGATGTTTGTGCTTCCGGGGTATGACGCCTTCCTCGGCTTTCTGCTGATCGCTGGTGCCGTTCCGGTGCTGGCATTGGTGACCAACAAGTTGCTGTCTCCAAAAAGCCAACTTGGGGAGAGGGAGCTCACCTATGAGTCCGGGATGGAGCCGATTGGTGGTGCCTGGATTCAATTCAATATTCGCTATTACATGTTTGCTCTGGTCTTCGTGATCTTCGACGTGGAGACCGTCTTCCTCTATCCGTGGGCGGTGGCTTTTCACCGTCTCGGTTTGCTGGCATTCATCGAGGCACTGGTGTTCATCGCCATCCTTGTTGTTGCTTTGGCCTATGCCTGGCGCAAGGGCGCTCTGGAGTGGAGCTGATTTATGACCTCATCCATCGACCGTTCTGCCATGGCAGGTGAATCACCGTCTATTCAGGCTCTGAGAGATCTGCGCGAAGCCAGTTGTGGGCCTGTGGCTGGAGCTGCTGAAGGCGCCCCGACTGTGACTCAAGACCTTAGTGAGAATGTCATTCTCACCAGCCTTGATGATTTGCATAACTGGGCGAGGCTGAGCAGCCTTTGGCCCCTGCTATATGGCACGGCGTGCTGCTTCATCGAGTTCGCCGCGCTGATCGGCTCTCGTTTCGATTTCGACCGCTTCGGTTTGGTTCCCAGAAGCTCCCCGCGGCAGGCTGATCTGCTGATTGTGGCCGGAACGGTGACCATGAAGATGGCACCGGCATTAGTTCGCCTCTATGAGCAGATGCCAGAGCCGAAGTACGTGATTGCCATGGGTGCTTGCACCATCACTGGTGGGATGTTCAGTGCTGACTCCACCACAGCCGTCCGGGGTGTGGACAAGCTGATCCCTGTGGATCTTTACCTTCCCGGATGCCCCCCGCGCCCCGAAGCCATTTTCGATGCTGTGATCAAGTTGCGTAAGAAAGTTGGTAATGAGTCCGTTGCAGACCGTCGCCAGCTCCGTCAGACCCATCGCTACTGCACGGTGGAGCATGCGATGACACCGGTTGAGCCGATTGTCACTGGCGCCTATCTCAATGCTGAAACCCAGGTTGCTGCTCTGAAACCCGGAGCTGGTCTTCCCATGCCTGCGCTTGAAACCGCTGAAGCTGTCACCACCTCTGATCCGTCATGAGTGCCACACCCGATAAGCCTGCTAAGTCCGACACTCCCGTCGTCGCGGCCCCTCAACCTGGACCCGTCAGCCAGTGGTTGACCCAGCAGGGGTTCGAGCATGACGTACTCGAGCCCGATCATCTGAAGATTGAGCAGATCGGCGTTGAGTCCCTCTTTCTCCCGGTGATTGGGGCTGCTTTGAAGAGTCATGGGTTCGACTATCTGCAATGTCAGGGGGGGTACGACGAAGGCCCTGGTGAACGTCTCGTTTGCTTCTATCACCTTGTTGCCATGGCGGAAGTGGCGGAGGGTCGTGCAGATTCTGTTCGCGAAGTTCGGCTGAAGGTTTTTCTCTCACGAGAGGGGCAGCCAAGCGTTCCAACGCTCTATGGCTTGTTCCGCGGGGCTGATTGGCAGGAGCGCGAAACCTTCGACATGTATGGAGTCAACTTCGAAGGTCATCCACATCCCAAGCGTTTGTTAATGCCCGAAGACTGGACGGGTTGGCCGTTGCGCAAGGATTATGTGCAGCCTGATTTCTACGAAATGCAGGATGCCTACTAAACGCTACGGATGGTCAGCTTTCTCCTAGTGCTGAATGATCTGTGAACCGGCTGTTGTGGTCGGTTCTTTTTTATGTCGGCGGTAGAAGCGCATCACAGCAAGGGCAAGGCTGCGTGGATCGTGTCGCAACGTTGCTGTGGGTCGACTGCCCTGCAAGGGTGCTTCCATCACGTCGTACCCCTCTCCTTCCAACGAACGGCGATCACAACGCACCGGTTCAGCACCTCGTGAGCGGTAGTGACTGATCAGTGGAGAGTCGCCGATCGGCTCTTGGGCGAGCACCGAGTCAAACAATCGCTGGCTGATGCCCAGTGATGCGAGCTGAGCTTCAATCGCCCTGAGATGGCCGCTCACATCAAGCCCATCGGTTTCACCGGGCTGGGTCATCAGATTGCAGATATAGAGCCGTGGGGCGCGGCTGCGTTGGATGGCCGTCACCAGTTCAGGAACCAGCAGGTTGGGCAGCAGTGAGGTGTAAAGACTGCCTGGTCCAAGAAGGATCAAATCAGCATGGGCAATCGCTTCCAGTGCTCTTGGCAATGCCGGCGGGCGTTCCGGCAAACAGCCCAGACGCACGATCGGACTCGGGGCCTTGCCGATGGAGGATTCGCCTTCAATGCGTCGGCCGTCCTCTAGCTCTGCCCATAGCCTCACATCGACGTTGGTGGCCGGGACCACTTGTCCCTGGACAGCTAGCACCCGGCTTGAAGCCGTGATCGCTGTTTCCAAACTGCCTGTGATGGCCGTGAGTGCTGACAAGAACAGATTGCCGAAACTGTGACCCTCAAGGCCTCCGCCTGCAGAAAAGCGATACTGGAAAAGACGGGTGAGCAGTGGCTCTTCGGTCGACAGAGCGGCGAGGCAGTTGCGGATGTCACCTGGTGGTTGCACGCCGAGCTCCCGTCGCAGTACACCGCTGCTGCCGCCGTCATCGGCGACGGTGACGATCGCCGTGATGTGACTGCTGTACCGCTTGAGGCCGCTTAGCAGGGTCGAAAGTCCGGTGCCGCCACCAATGGCAACAATGTTGGGCCCGCGGTTGAGGCGGCTTTTGGCGCGTAGTGCATCCACCAGAACTGTGTCTTTTTCTGGTGCAAGGGCTTGTTGGATCGATCCGAAGCTGCGGCTTTGCCCCCATAGCAACAGGCCAATGCCAACCACCAGCACCAGGGGACCGGTAATTCCACGCGGCAGCACTCGGGTGATCCAGCCCAAGGATTCCTGGATGGCCCACAGCGTCCAGTAGATCGGTTGAAGGTCTGCCCAGACCGCTGCGCCAAGCAGGGCAAGCACTAGGCCGATCCCTGATGTGAGCAGCCAGCGCTTCACCACCAGCCCTGGTTGCAGCCAGCGCATGGCTCGGCGTGAGCGCATCATCAGATCGCGCTGCCGCTGTGCCTGCATGGCTCGGATGCGTTGACGTTGTCCGCGGCGGATGGGGGTGGTCAAGTGCGATCCAGGCTGAGCGCGTCAGTTCTCTTGAGATGAGCGAACTGTACGGAAGTTGTCCCTGATGGCCATCCCTTCGTTTCAGACGCGGCAGTATGGGCGCAACATGCACTGCGGCCCCGTGCAAGCTCGGCCGGACTTCACGACAACTTCATCGCAGTCTCCCGTTGTGGAGATGAGGAACCTCACCATGCAGTGGGGACCCAGACCTGTGCTCGATAAGGTCTCTCTCAAAATGCAACCGGGTGAGCGGATCGCTGTCGTTGGTCCATCCGGCGCCGGCAAGTCCACGGTGTTGCGTTTGCTAGCTGGGTTGCAGCTCCCGAATGCAGGGGAATTGCGATTGTTTGGCGAGCCGCAGACCTATCTTCGTTTGGATCAAAGGCGGCCGCCGGATGTGCGCCTGGTGTTTCAGAACCCCGCTCTCCTCGCATCTCTCACGGTGGAGGAGAACGTGGGCTTTTTGTTGATGCGGTTGGGGAGGCTTCAACCGCAGCAGATCCGCGATCGGGTGCTGCAATGCCTGGAAGAAGTTGGTCTGAACGATGTTGCAGATAAGTACCCCGGCCAGCTCAGCGGTGGGATGCAAAAACGGGTCAGCTTTGCCAGAGCCCTAATTGATGACCCTGACCGTGAGGAAGGAGCGATGCCTCTGCTCCTCTACGACGAGCCAACCGCAGGCCTGGATCCGGTGGCATCCACCCGGATCGAAGACCTGATCGTGAAGACCACCACGGTGGCGCGTGGTTGCTCTGTGGTGGTGAGTCATGTGCACAGCACCATCGAGCGATCAGCGGAACGGATTGTGATGCTGTATGGCGGCCGATTCCAGTGGGACGGAACGGTCGAGGAATATCGCGTCACCGACAACCCCTATGTCGTTCAGTTCAGGACGGGTAACCTGCGCGGACCGATGCAACCCTCCGATCACTGAGCCATGCGCCGTAGTGTCCGCGAAGCCATCGTTGGATTCTCGATCGTTGGAGCGATCGCTGGTTTTGCCGGCACGATGCTTTGGTTGAGAGGCGTTCGGCTTGGTTCTGAAACCTGGACTGTTACAGCCGACTTTCAGAATGCCGGGGGTTTGGCGGCTCGTTAACCGGTGAAATTCCGGGGAATCATGGTGGGGACAGTGCGCTCCATTCAGGTCACGCCGATGGCGGTGAAGGCCACCCTGGAAATCAATGATGAATCCTTGCAGCTTCCCCTTCCGGTGAAGGCTGCGGTGTCGTCCGCATCGTTGCTGGGTGGCGACTCTCAGGTTGAACTGGTTACCACGGGTGTTCCCCTGCCTAAGGATGCGCCGGGGCCGAAGTCACGCCGCTGCAAGGACAGTGAAATCCTTTGCGATGGAGCGACTATCCGCGGTGAATCCGCAGCGAGCCTCGCCACGATCACCGCCACTCTGGAACAGCTGCTCAGTGAGGCGGAGAGATCCAACCTGATTCCTGCCTTGGTGGAATCCACCAAGCAGTTCGGCATTACTAGTCAGGATGCCTCCAAGTTTTTGAACACGGCCGACGAGGCCGCAGAGAACGTCGATGCGCTGGTGCGTCAACTGCGCGATGAGCTGGCCCACGCCCGTCCCACGGTTGACAATCTCAACCGCGCCACAGCAGAGGCTGCTGCTGCCGCTGCCAACATCAACAGCCTCGCGGAGGCTTTCAACAACCCCGAGACCGTCAGTGACCTCCAGCAGACGGTTTCCAACGCCCGTGACCTCACGGCTCGCCTCGACTCCGTGGGTGGTGACATCGAGCAACTCACCGATGATCAGCGTTTCATGAACGGCCTGCGCAACGTGATGATCGGATTGGGGGCTTTCTTCGAAGAGGTGTATCCGGCAGAGACCGGAACGTCGAAGAATTAGCCCCTGCGCTTCATGTCACTGAGTTGATGGCATCCATGGCGACCGCGGCGATGGCTTGATCGCTGGCTTTTGGAAGCTGCACGTATTTGCCACCAGCGGCTTCGGCCAGGTCTTTGCCCATGCCACTGCCGATGAATTTGCGCTCGGTGTCGATCACTAGCAGTTTGATCCCCAGCATCCGGTAGCGGCTGGCAACATCCAGCACCTCCTGCTTGAGGTCGGGTTTGTCTTCGCCTTCCAGTTCGGGTTGACCAAGGGATGTGCTCAGGGGCACATTGCCCCGCCCGTCAGTGATGGCGACCACCACCACTTGACCCAGATCACCGGTGGCGAGAGCATTGGCGCCGACTCGGGCCGCTTGCGTGAGGCCGTGAGCTAGGGGTGAACCGCCCCCGCAGGGCATCGATTCAAGCCGTCTTCGGGCTGCGGTGATCGAGCGTGTCGGTGGCAGCAGCACCTCGGCCTGATCACCACGGAAGGGGATCAGAGCCACTTCGTCGCGATTTTCATAGGCCTCGGTCAGCAGACGGATCACGGCCCCCTTGGCACTCTGCATCCGGTTCAGCGCCATTGAGCCACTGGCATCCACCAGAAAGATCACCAGCGCGCCTGCCTGACGCTGCAGAAGTTTGGCTCGCAGATCGGCTTCTTCCACAATCACGGTCCGATCTGGTTGACGCTCGCGTCTCGCCTTTTGGTAAGGAGCTGCTGCACGCAGGGTGGCGTCGACGGCAATCCGACGCACCGGCCCGCGGGGCAGCATCGGCTTCACATAACGGCCGCGGCTGTCGCTGAGCACCACCGAACGACTGCCACTGCTGCCGCTTTTGCTCTTGGCGGCGTTGAACAACAGCAGGTCGTAATCAATGGCCACTGCCTCTGGATCGAGCATGAATTCCTCAGGCACGGCTGGTGGTGCCTGGTCTTCATCCGATTCGTCGTCGGTGTTGTCGTCCTCGGCGTTGTCGTCGCTGTTGTCTTCAGGCTGATCCTCCTGGTCTTGGTCGGAGCCCTCCGGTGGCGGGGGTTGGTCCTCCGGGTTCTGCTCGCCGGTGTCGGGTGGCGGCGGTGGATTCTCGTCCTGGGGCGGCTCCGGCGGCGGCGGCGGCTCCATCTGCTGATCCGGTGGAGGCAGTTGCGAGGCCCGTGGTGCGATCACGAGGGCCACCGCCACCTGCAGGTCCTCCGCGTCAACCTGATCCCGACCGCTTAGAGCGGCGTGGGCCTTGGCGACACGCACGGCGTAAAGCTCGGAACGATGCCCTTCAACACCGCCGCGGATCGCTTCGGTCACCAGGTACTCGATTTGCTCCCGACTGATCGAAACATCCGGTAACCACTGGCGAGCCAGTAGCAGTTGGGTGGCCAGCGCGTCGGTGTCCTCCTTCCAGCGGTCCGCAAAACTGCGACTGCACTGGCCATGACTGAGCACGGCGTTGGTGATCTCCACACGCTGCTCGGTGCTCACCAGCTGGTCGGCCGATAGAGCGATTGCAAAACGGTCCAGCAGGTGGTCGCGAACATTGCCTTCCTCCGGGTTGTAGGTCGCGATTAGCAGCGGCCTGCAGGGGTGACTGAGGCTTAAGCCCTCTCGCTCCACCTGGTTCTCACCTGCTCCCACGGCTGCGAGCAGCAGATTGACGATTCCGTCGTCCAGCAGGTTGAGCTCGTCGACATAGAGCACGCCACGATGGGCCTCCGCAAGCAGGCCGGGCTGGAACACGGGGCTGCCGCTGGCCAGCGAGGCCGTCACATCGACAGCTCCGACCAGGCGATCTTCCGTAATCCCCAGCGGGACCTGCACAAATGGAGCGGGAATGACCGTGGAGGGCGGTTCGTCACCGAGCGTCTCCCTGAGGCTGCTGCCCCATTCCTCTGGCCGTTTCGGATCCAGATTGCGACCCGGTCCGACAGGCACCTGGGCATTGGTTGAGTCGAGGATTTCAATCGGGGGGAGCAGGGCATGCAGACCCCTCGCCAGCACCGACTTTCCGGTGCCTCGGCCGCCGGCGATGATCACGCCTCCCAGCCCGGGATCCACAGCGGCCAGCATCAAGGCGAGCTTCAAGGTCCCATGCCCGGTGATCGCCGCCAACGGAAAGGCGCGGTTGGCTTGATCCATCGCTGCTGTGCTGGTCACCCCGCTAGCGACCCCTCCACCTGAAACCATGAACGTTTGCCAGCTCATCGCGTGAGCGCCAGTCTCGCTGATCAGGCTTGTTCTTTGGCTGTGGCTTTGGGAGCCAATCGTGCGAGCCCGGTGGGGAGTCCCCGGCGGACCCTGATCCACGTGCGCCCAGAGCTCGAACAATTGCTGCTCGACTGGGCCCAGACCAGTGCTGCCCGGTGTTGTTGTTCGTGGTCTCCACTAATCGAAACGGCGCCGGTGGGTGGGCCACTCGGTCAGCCGATGTATTGCAATGCCGTGCTCTTGATCCAGGGTGTGCCGGGTCGGCCCGACTCGGAGGCAGCATTGGCGTTGCTGAATCGTCTCCAGGTTCTTGAGGCGCAGTACGGCCGTGATCGCGATCAGGAAGAGCGTTGGGGGCCCAGATCTTTGGATCTGGATCTGCTCTTCTGGGGGGAGTTGCGGCTGGAGCATCCCCAGCTGGTGTTGCCGCATCCGCGTCTGCACCTTCGTTCTTTCGTGATGGAGCCTCTATTGGCGGCCATGCAGCGTTCCACGCTCTGGCAGTCCTGATTCAGCTGCGAACTCCGGCCGCACCAAGGTTGATCACTGCATCGGACAGGTTCAGTAATTCAGGGTCATGGCTGCTCACCAGCACCAGCCGCTGTCTGGATCGTTCCTGAATCACCTCGCGCACCCGGGCAGCAGCGACGGCATCTAGAAATGCCGTGGGTTCATCCAGCACCTCGACTGGTCGGTTGCGTAGCCAGGCGCGCAACAGTCCGAGTCGGTGAATCTCTCCCCCTGAGAAGGGGCTCTGCGCAAGGGCCATCGGGGCATCCAGGCCGTCTTGACGGTCCAGTAGATGACGAAGCCCCAGCCGCTGCAGCCAGGACTCGATCGTTGCTTCCGGCAGCTCGCGGCCCAGAAGCAGGTTGTCGCGCAGGCTGGCTTCGAATAGCGCCGCATGCTGTGGAGCACAGGCCATCAGCGCATGCAGTTGTCGGGCGCCGGCCGGTCCAGAGAGATGCCAGCACTCATTGCCGCAAGTAATTGTCCATGCACTGTGCTCTTCCTCCTGCAACCCGCTGATCTGATCCAGCAGGGTGGTCTTGCCACAACCTGAGGGCCCCGTCACCGCGATCAGCTGGTTGGGAAGCAAGCGCAAATTGTGGGTTCGGCCGTTCTCCCTCGATGTGCTGCACCATTCGAGTCGGGCCCAGGGCTTGCTGCCCAGCGTCGTCAGTGTTGAACCATCCAGAACGGTGCCTTTCGCCTGCTCTGGGGTTGGGCGCAATTGCTCGCGCCGCAGGCAGAGGGCCTCATAGCCGGGAAGGTTGCCCAGGCATAGACGGCGGGCTTGAACCACGCCACTCAAGGAGGATCCGGCCCGGTAAGCCAGCACCAGCGTGGTGGTGAGCACCTCCGCCGTTAAGGCGTCACCTTGGATGACCAGCCAAAGGCTGGCGATCGCCACCACGAGGGTATCTCTCCAGGCGTTGTAGCTCGTGCGCCGGCGCACACGTTCGCGTAGCAGCCAGCGCCCTTTGGCGGTTTCCTGCGCAAAGCGTTCCAGGAGCCAGTGTTCGGCTGCTGCAGCCCGCACGGCCTTAAGTCCATGCAGGCCATCACCCACCGTGCGCTGCAGTGCCGCATTCAGGCGGCTTTGGATCCGGCCCAGGCTCCAGCTTCCAGAACGCTGCAACAGCGCGGCGATTGCCGTTGCCATCAGCGCCAGCAGCAGCGGCCAGGCGGCGGTTCGTCCCACCAGCAGCACACTGACCAGGTAAATCACCATCGCCAGCAGGGCCTGCAGCATGCGTACCGCCTGGTCCAGCCCCAGGGCCGTGCGGTTGATGTCGGCCATCAGCAGAGCGAGCAAATCACCGCGGCCGAGTTGATCCAGTTGATTCGATGACGCTGAAAACACCTGTTGCAGCAGTTGCTCGCGCAGGCGATCCGTGAAGCTGGAGCGCAGACGTTCCCGGCTCACTGCCACCCGTCCCTGGATGAGGCCGCGTAGGAGGATCAGGCCCACCAGCAGGGCAAGGCTGGCGGTCAGCGGCAGGCTGACATTCAGGCCCTGCATCGCGTTTGGGTTTGATCCGTTGCCGAGCAGCAGCGTGATGGCCAGGCCTAGTCCTGCGATGTCCAGCACACTGCTGACCGCACTCAATCCGGCTAGGCGGCCCAGATGTCCCCACCCGGCCTCTTGGGCCAGCGCCCTAAGGAGCTGAAGCTGTCGCCGACGGGGCAGCACGGTTGGAGCCGTCGGTGGAGAAGCGGTGGTTAGCGCGTAATCGTGCAAGGACGGATGGCCCAGCAGGGGGTGTGCTGACGATCCTGCCGCGCAACCGCCATGCTGGTGCCCGCTTTGCTCTCTCTCATGGCATCTCTGCCGGCCCCGGAGCCCTATGAGCTTCTGGAGACCATCGAAGCCCTGGATGCCCGCAAGGTGCGCTTTGAGCGCAATCGCATCAAGTTGCCCATGGGGGTGGAGGGCACCTTCGGGATCATTCGCCATCCCGGCGCATCACTCGCCGTGCCGATCACCAATGACGGGCAAGTGGTGCTACTGCGTCAGTATCGATTCGCCGTTCAAGCGCGCTTGCTGGAATTTCCCGCCGGCACGCTTGAGGAGGGGGAAGATCCGCTGGAATCCATGCAGCGGGAACTCGGGGAAGAGGCCGGCTACAGCGCGGCTCGCTGGGACGTGCTGGGTCCGATGCTTCCTTGCCCTGGGTATTCCGATGAGGTGATTCACTGCTTCCTCGCCAGGGATCTCACGGCACTGGAGAACCCGCCT
>MDTA01163787.1_pt1 | contig 10211 bp, 8 predicted proteins | sample 811151 | NCBI WGS metagenome assembly MDTA01 (sample SAMN05326648, study PRJNA326480) | marine metagenome | isolation source: seawater | place: Indian Ocean: South | collected 2010 | reverse complement strand
GAAAGCGAGTTCTCGGGGGGTGCAGCGGGGACCATTGAGCGCCAGTTTGCTGTAGCTCGAGGATGAGCCATTGTAGATTTTAGTACCGCGCACGTTGGCGATGAGCTTGCTGTAGCTTGAGGACGAGCCTCGATAGATCTTACTGCCCCGGATGTTCGCCACCAGTTTGCTGTAGCTTGACGAGGAGCCTTGGTAGATTTTGTCACCGCGCAGGTTGGCAATGAGCTTGCTGTAGCTTGAGGACGAGCCCCTGTAGATTTTGTCGCCACGTACATTGGCGACGAGTTTGCTGTAGCTGCTCGAAGCCCCCCGATAGATCTGACATTTTGCCTGGGCGATGGAACTGTCCAGCAGTCCCACAAAAAGGAGACCGACCATGGCGAGGGATCGATTGATAAGGACCATTGCGCAACTCCCGAGTTCGATCTCTTGTACGGGATTATACCGGCGTTGGGGAGAGGGGGGTGTCGTCGGACATCGTTGCTCTTCGAACGCGGTTCAGGCTTGAAACGCAATCGCAGATGTAAGGTTAAGTGCGCCAAATCGTCGGCCGGCGCCGAAGACTTAAAGATCAAAAGGGAAGGACGTTGGCTGGCATATTTTCTGCCGGCTTGAGGGCTTCGATCATGAGAATTGTTGCCACACCGAAACATGCGCCTGAGAGGAACAGGTTCCATTTTGCGTGATCTCCACTCAGGTACTTATTGTAAATCCAAAGCGCCCCCATCAGCAGGATCACGATAAAGATTTGTCCAACCTCAATGCCCAGGTTGAACATCAAGAGGGGCATGAGGATGCTGTCTTCGAAGAGAATGACCTTAAAGTTGTTGGCGAAGGCTAAGCCATGGATGAGGCCAAAACCAAGAGCTGCGCCATATTTCAGCTTGGTGTCTGTTCCCCCCGCTTCATGGTTATCTCGGGCAACGTTGAGCAGGGCAGTGACCATGATGGTGAATGGAATGAGCAGATCCACGAGGGTAGGGTTTGTGGGAATCACATCGATGGCACAGAGGATCAGCGTACCGCTGTGCCCGAGGGTAAAGGCCGTGATGATGATGACGATTTGTCGCCACTGAACCAGTCGATAGGCAGCGCACAAAGCCATGACAAAAAGCACATGGTCGTAAGCGTTGATGTCAACGATGTGGTCCCAGCCAGTGATGAAGAAATTGGTACTGCCGCTCATTTTTTGGGACTTCCCAAGGTGTAGGAAATGGAATGGTCTCGAATCGTACTCGGGTGACCATCATCGATGTTGAAGGAGGGGATGCGGACAACGGTTCGGTTGGTTTGAGCCGATCCAAAGTCTTCAAACATGACCATGTTTTTGATGGTCAGTTTACTTCCCCTACGCAGTCGGATGGGGATCTTTTTAAATTGAATGATCAGGACATTCTCTCGGTACAAGGGTTGGACTGCGTTGAGCTTCCATGTCAGCGCTTTCCCGTTGTGCTTCACCCGGTAGTACTTTTGAAAATACTGTTCGATGAGCGCTGCTCGATCCGCTCTTTTGACCGTGTTGGGATCCCGGCCTTTCAGGATTGAGTTGGAGAGACTTAACTGAAAATCATCAATAAAGACCTTACACTCCATTTGAAGGGTCTTTTGCTTGCTGTCGTGTTGGATCAACGAAGCGGACAACTTGAGGGGATGAGCCGATGCCGAGAGGGGCATGAGCGAGATGAGCAGGGACGTCCAGAGGCCGAAGAATCTCAAATGAAAACCCCGTAAACCTCGCCTCGAGCATTCGAGTAAGACAGCGAAACCCCCTTGAATTACAGCGGAGTCATGGCTGTGACGAAGCTGCTCTTATTGAGAAATGAATCGCAATAGCAATGCCTTTTTGGAGATCCGATGGTATGGTCTTCGGAGGCCTAAGGGCGGTGCTTTGATTGAATGTTGGTGTTCATGAAGCCTAGGACAGATGAGGGTGCGACCTCGACTTTTCCACAAGCGGTGCATTTCCTTGGATCAATGCCTGATCTTCATTGCGATGTGTTTGGGAGGGGTTAGTGGCCGTGAGTGGCTGAAGCCCATGGCAACTTTTGGGGCAGGAGGCAGGTCTAAAAGTCAAAGCCGCTGTAGGGTTGCGCTGAGCCGACTTCCTCCTGTTCGAGTTCGATCCATTCGCCGTCGTAATAAACGTCCACGATGACGGTGGCGTTGTCGTAAGTGGGCTGCAGTGTCAGTTCCAGTTTGGCGTAATCGAAGGCATCATCGACTTCGATCGTTGCCTGGTAGCGAAACGCGTTGCTGTCGATCCAATAGACAGCGATCTCGCCCTCTTTGGTTTCAAATGGGAGCTCATCGTTGGTGGTCTTTTTGATTTGACGTTCATCGCCAACGGTCGGGCCGACCACTTGCCAGCCTTTCTCCAGAGGGCCGGAGACATCATCTTGATTCCCACACCATTCTTCGGCCAACTCGAACGTACTCATTCCGGTGGCATTGACCACCCCATCAAGAACCTCCTCAGCGGACTGTTCCCAGTCGAAATCATCGGGCAGGACATATCGATCTTGAAAGGCTGATTTCAGTTCTGCCTCCGTGAAAAACTCCCAGTAGGCATCCAGGCTGTGGGGGAAGTGCAGCGTAATGGTTGTTTTTGCCATGGTTACCTCGGTCAATGTCGTCACTACATGATCTTCGGTCGGTGAGAGTCTAAACGGCTCCCAACGGGCTGCCAAGACCGCCGGTTTCCGGGGCGGTTAGCGGGGCCTTAATGGTACGCTACAGAGGGGGCGTCCTGAGCGCACAACGAGGAACACGCAACGGGTGTTCGCAGTCTCGGAGTCGCTCTGCCCTAGGTCCCATCGTCGGGGGGCGTGCCTTCGCCTTCCGTGGTTTCTTCCTGATCAGATTCATCGTCGTCTTCGGATAGAAACGAGGCTGTCAGCAGCCGTTGAATGCCCAGAACGGTCACGGTCAAGATGGACATGTGTTGAGGCGCCTCGAGAAAGTCTACGATGAGGGCGGGAATCAGACTGAGGAGCAAGAGACGGAAGCTGAGCAGCACCACGTACACGGGAATGCTGCCGCTGGGGGCATCCTCGTTGGTGAAGACGGATTCTCGCCATGCCATCAACAGAAGACCGAGGAGGCAAAGGCCCATGAACCAGGGCGCTTTTGAGCGTTGAGTTGCGGTGCATGATCCATAAAGGAAATCCTGCTCCCAGCGTTGGTTGAGTGCCACCGCCGGGTCGTCTACTTGGCACTGGCTGAAGGTGAACTCGGCCTCGTCGTTGAGTTCTCGTCGTGTGGGCAGTGGTTGGCGTAGACAGTGCGCTTTCAGGCGCATCATCTGGTCGTGAATCGCTTGATAACTCTCCGGACCGTCCGCTGCTCGGATCTGTTTGCCGAAGCGATTTTGGTACTCGCCGGTGCCGCTCACTTGGAGGGCGGAAGCGATCGCTGCGTAGCTCATGAATGCGAAGGTAAACAGGGTGAGGCAGGCGATCACCGGGTGAGCCAGAGCACCGGTGATGGGCTTCGGCCCCCCAAAGTAGGCATAGAGTGAAGCAGATTTGCGAGTGGGACGGTCTTGCTTCGGTTTTTTTCCGGTGAAGTGAGCGAGGATTTTCCCGGGTCCTGCCGTGAGGACCCCAAAGCTTAGGTGGAGCACGAAGACCAGGAAGTAGACCACGAGTTCCAGAACGAACACGAACATGGCCTCACCGAATTGCAGAAACCCGAGACCGAACCCGATGAAGGGCAAAAGCACGAAGAAGTGGGTGAAAAAAGCCAGCGAGCCCTTTTCCAACCTGCGGACTCGCAACAGAACGGCGGCGATGATGCCGAGGGTGAGCCATTGGGTACCCGACATGGGCGTGGCGGCGTCGAAATCACGAAGCCATTGGGCATCCTGGTCTTCAGGCCATTGAAAGAGAGGCAGGAAGGCATTGGCGAGCCAAACCCTTAGGTCTTCGAACATCATGGAGGACTTTGAACACGCTTCGACACCGCCGCCAAGACCGGTAAGGAAAGCGTGTGCGAAGCATTGATCAAATCACCTGATTTCCGGCTGAGTGAGGGGCTATTGCCTTGTGTAAAGAAGACACGAGGTCACTGATTTTCTAGAGCCTCGATTTTGTGCATGCTCAGGTTGGGACGTTGGTGGTGATCGCTCTCATGGTGGATCCGATCACCGCAAGAAGCGGCGATTTCCTGGCCTAACGTTTGCCGTATTTTGAGTCCGCTGGGACTGGCTGAAGGACGATCTACATTGAGCAAATACAAGTTTCTAATCGCCACCGTTGCCCTTGGCTTGGTGGTGGCTGTGTCGCTGATGATCCACTACGTCCGGCAGGCCAATGCGTGGCCTTCTCTCGACGATCAGCCCCCCTTGGCGGTGCCACCGGTCGCGTCTCCGACCGACTCATGGTTCACTTTAAAGGCGCTGATGGCGACGATCCCGATGGAGCATCAGAATCGAATCAAAGAGGCCCTTAAAGAGGAGGGCCTACCTGCGGAGCGGGAGGTTTGGATCCTGGTCGCCGACAAGTTGGAGGCGCTCTCGGCGGTGGTGGCATCTTCCCCCATTGTCTCGCCCACGAGGGAATTCGGCAGCGAGGGCAGTAAGACCTCGCTGGTCCCGCTTCTGTCCCTGGCGGGGGGGCAGATCCTGCGTGGCTGGAATCGCTACGGTGAGGGTGATGGCATCGAGGCTGCGGAGGACATGTTGCTGGCTGATCGGCTGGGCCAGCAGCTTGTAGATGGTAGTCAGTCCCTGATGATGAGTCTGTTCGGATACGCCATTCAGGCAGAGGCGCTCAAAGAACTGGAGGAACTGCTTTTCCTCGTGCACGAGCCCTCCGTCCATCGGCTCGTGGCCGAACGGCTGCCGCGGCAAGCGCCCAAGGAAGGGGGTCTGCGGGCGATGTTGCTTCGTGAGTGCGCCGATACCGAGGCGCTGCTTCTGGACCCAGTCCAGTCCGAAGCGGCTGTTCGTGAGGCTTGGGGTTCGAAAAGCCTGCCAGGAATGCTGTACGACATGGACGCCACGGTGGCTCAGCATCGTTGGTGGTGCCGCGCCGCTATTTCTTGGGCTGAGCGTCTTCCGACGCAGCGTGGGGCGCCGCCGACTTACCTTCCGGAAGGACTTTCTGAGGGGCTGCCCTACAACGGCATCGGTATCCAACTCCTCAAGGTCGTGTCCGTGGAAGGAACGCTCGGGAGCCTTGACTCTCTCCGTGAGGGGCAGCTTCACCGAGAGGTGCTCCGCTTGCTAACAGCAGCCCGCTTGTATGGATTTGCCCATGCCGGGGAGCCGCCTGCACGGGCGGATCTGCTGGTGCCGGAGTATTTGCCATCTGTCCCCCTGGATCTGTTCACCGGAAAGGCTCTGAAGATCGAGTCTGAGGAGATCAAGTCGAGCCGGGGTGAGCGGGTTTGGATCACGCTTCCGAGGGCGCCGAGCGAGCCGTGACGGGGCATCATCAAGCGGGCTTTGATCTCCAGCAGGCTGCTTGGCGCCCCGTGCGCTGGGGAAGCGTTCAGTCGAGGTTCGTCTCAAAGCTGCTGGCTGACTCTGGCTCCACCAGCAAGAGGGGGCGATAGCGCGCATCCTCCTCGAGAAAGACCTTCAGCCAGGAGAGGGCGAATCGGCCCACGTCACCATTGCCGCCGCCAGGGCTGTTGGCCACCCGATGACCGCCACCTTCGACCTCAAAGAGGAGCTTCTCTGTTGTCTCCGGGGTGTTGTCATAATGCCTGCGTCCATGCTCATCGGTGGCAGCGATAAAATCCGACGAGCCCCCAAAGATCAACACCGGGACGGGGTGATCGAGCGCATTGCCCTGGAGCCAGGGACAAAGCCCGATGATCGCTTTGAGCGTCGGATCCGCCACGGCAGCGAGTTGGGCGCCACCGCCGCCCATGGACCAGCCGCTTAAGGCGATGCGCTCCACATCCAGCTGGCCTTCGAGGGGCGAGCCTTCTCGATCGTTTTCCGCCCGCAGGGTGACGATGGCATCGAGCAGGGCGTCTCGGCGCCGGTCCACAGAGTCTCGCAGGGAGTTGGTCCCCAGGGTCATGGTCACGATGCCGTGGGATGCGTAGAAGGGCCCCCAGGCTTGGATGGTCCTCTCGGCGCTGACATAACCCGGGATGACGATGACGCTGGCGAAGGGGGGGCGAGCATCTGTAGGGTAGTAGATGGTCGCCTGGGCATAGTCCGGTCCGTCCCTCAATCCATCGTCCTGCTCGTAGGTTTCCACGTCGTAAGGTCCCGGCTCCGTGGCGGAGGTCGGCGTCGGGTCGTCGCCTCGGATCAGTGGGTCGCCCAGTTGAAAGCCGGCATCCGTTGCCGAACCGCCGTCACCGGTAAGTTCGGGGCTGTTCGGGGTCGGCGGCGAGCAGCCGATGGCGAGGATCAGCAGCGCAGGAAGCCAGAAAATGGGAATTCGTTTCACGATGTGTGTCCTTATCAAGCGCTCTTCATAGGGTGTTGTCGGCGCCACTTTTTGCGATCCCCATTCATCCACCGGTCGTTAACGACGTCGGGAGTTACCGTGTTCCGTACTCACCGGGAGAATAGCGGTAGCCAGCGTGGAAACGCAACGGCTGGGACAAAGAGAGCCTTCCGGAGTACGCGCCCTAAGGCTGTAGCGATCGTCAGGTGGCTGGAGCGGCTTTCGAAGGCCCCTGCAGTTGAATCGTCTCGGCCCCTGGGGGGCGCAGGTAGGTCCATCCCAGACCGGCTCCTGTGCCCAGGGTCTCGGTGAGGAAATCATGCCCCTGTCTCTCCATTCCCGCCCTCGTCTCTCCCAGATCCTTCACGGTGATGGACGGGACAGGGTGAGTGAAGCCGGGGGGACGCGCGGGGTTGGGTTCGACCACTTCAAGGACCACGCCATTCGGCGCTCTGAGGACCCCGTAGCGGCGGAATTGCAGATCGTTCACCGCCGTGCCGCTCTGCTCAAGCGTGAGCTTCATGACTCTCTGGAAGAAGTCCAGCGCCCTCTCAAAGTCCGGTGATGGGATGAGGATCCACTCCACGCCCTCCGAACCCTCCGTCACGGGCGCTGGCTCGTGCTCTGTGAGGAGATAGGGGGTTCTGCCGGGACCCCAGAACCCCTGGCAACTGCTCGGATTTTGGCTCAAAAGGTCCACCTCCTGCGCTTTTAGGTGGCTCTTGGCAATGGCCAGATCCTCGACGGCAAAGCAGATCACGGGGTAGGTGTAGAGATCTGCCCACCCCGGATCGGGGGCGACCACCTCCAGGGGGATGCCGTTAAAGGGCATGTAGACCCTGGAGTTCAGCACCCCCTGGTCGACGAGGCAGTCGCCGCCTTGGACGACCCCCAAACCCTCCTGGAAGAAGCGTGTCGTGGCGTCAAAGTCCTGTGATGGGATCACCACACGTTCGATCCCCAAGATCATGGGCCCCAGCATGCCACTCGGTCGAAACTCTCGGATTAGACCGCCATGCCGACGCCAAGATAGCCCAGCACCGTGCCCACGGCTGCGGCAACCATTCCGATGCCGCCAGCCACCTTTAATTGAGAAGTCTCGCCCATCAGTTTGTGTCGGGTTAGCGAGCCACAAATGGCCGGTGCGTACATCGCTAGGGCTGAGATGGAGACAACGATTCCCAGGAGGGTACCGGTGGCAAAGCCGACCAGAGTGAAGGGCTCGCTGCCGAACATTGCGATGAGAAGATCCACAGGGATGAGGAGAAAGCACAGCAGCGACGCTTGGCCGGTGAGCCGATTGAAGAGCGTTTGCTCGCCCTGTGAGCCAAAGCCAAAAAGCCGCGGATAGAACATGATCGCGCTCTTGAAATAAGCAACGAAAAACGGGTCGGGACGGTTCTGATGGTAATAGGAACAGAGGAGATAATCCCATTCGAGCGCTGCTCGACCCAATCGGGTCTCCGCTTTCGCCTCGAAGAAGCTGGTGAAGGCGAGCACTGCGCTAACACCGATCATCAAAAGCCCGACTTCGATAGCACCAAAGAGTGCCGTTATGTAGGCAGCCATACCGGTTATCAGTCCAACTTGGACCTGCTCCATGTAGCTATAGGACTTCTCGATGAGCTTCTCTTGAAAGCCGAGGATGAGCGCGTAGATCGGCCCAATGACGGGGATTTTTCCCAGTCCCTCCTTCATCACGTTGAACATCCCCAGTGAGAGTTTTATGGGTCCGGTCGTCATCAAGGTGATGGCTTGTTCCGCAAGGCTGGGGGCCTCGGCCACCCAGGGGGGCGGCTCTTCGAGGCTGGCGGGCTCGGCCAGGACCAAGCCCTCAATATCTTGGGGCGCCTCGGCCTTGGTCTGGCGTTCGCTCTGCTCATCGTTCCAGGCCTTGGTGAGACCACTGAGTTGTGCCCGCTCCAGCAACCACCAGATGCCTAAGCCGCCAAAGGTCACCGCCATCAGTGTTCCCAGTAGATCGTGACCGAGGTAGGATCGATGACCACCAAAAATGCCCATGAACTTCCACTGTCGAATGACGTCTTCTTCTTGGCGCTGCGGGTAGTCTTTCAACTCGTCATGAAGACGTTGTCGAATGGTCGTTAAACGTTCCATTTTCTCGACTCCTTGTTGGCGCTTCAATAGGTCAGGTCAAAGGAACCGTCCACCGGTCATGAACAGGGCATTAAGCGCCTTCGAGACGCAATAGAGCGAGACAGCAGCGCCATCGATCAAGAGCCGATGGCGGCTCAAGACGTTGAGTTGCCTACAGACAAAGGACTGAAGCGTTTTCTCACAAGCCAGCCTATTCAGACTATGTAGATCATCACCGGTGAAGCGGTCACACCATTTTCTTCGTCGTCTTCGTAATGGGTTGATTCCAATTTGTACGTCGGGTCATGATCGGGTCGATGAAACCCTGGTCTCTTTGTTTTTTGCTGTTGGGCTGTACGAACGCTTTACCCGAGCTTTCGGGGGCCGCCGCACTCGGGCGCTGCGGTGATGCACAGCAGCAAATTGGAGAGGCTTGTGATGATGGCAATCAAAGCAATAGTGATGGGTGTGTTGGCGATAATTGCAGCTTGGCGGCTTGCGGTGACGGTTATCGGCGCGCCGATCTGAGCCTGGGCGTTGACGGTTACGAAGCCTGTGATGACGGCAACTCGATCGACACCGATGGCTGCCGCAATGACTGCAGTCTGGCGCGCTGCGGTGACGGCGTGTTGCGTACCGATATTCTGGTCGGTCAAGCGGGCTATGAAGCCTGTGATGATGGCAACGACAACAACAACGACACCTGCTCAACGGCTTGCCAGGCTGCCTACTGCGGCGATGGCTTTCGTCAGAGCGGCGAAGAATGCGATGACGGTAATTCGAGTGATGTCGATGGCTGCCTTGTCACCTGCCGGACAGCCCGCTGCGGTGACGGATATCGGCGCGCAGACCTTCAGGTTGGGTCTCGAATCGAGTGCAGTGGCGCTAGCCCGTGCCAAGCTTTGGGTGAAGTTTGCCTGCTTGGACACTGTTTTACGGAGGGGTTTGAGGCATGCGACGACGGCAACAATGACGATTCCGATGCCTGCACCAACAACTGCTTTGACGCCTATTGCGGCGATGGCATCGTGCGAGAAGACGCTAACCCTGGCGAGCTGGGCTACGAAGCCTGTGATGACGGCAACCAAGTCAACGAAGATGGTTGTCTCAACACCTGCATCGCTGCCGCTCGCAACGACGGCGTGCATCGCCAAGACATCAGCTTAGGCAGCGCCAACCCATGCACCAACAACGATGCGCAATTCTGTGATTTGGGTGAAGAGTGTCGATTTTATCCAGACCCATGTCCAGAGGACGCAACCTGCAACGGCATTTGCGCCGACCCGCGCTTTGAGGCCTGTGATGACGGGGACCAAGATCACACGGACGGCTGCACGCCCAATAATTTGCCGATGGGTTCCTTATCCGTTCTTGCCGGTCAGCACTGTCAGGAGATCGCTGATCAAGTCGCAGGTGCGGTTGATGGTGAGTATTGGATCGATCCGGATGGCCGTATTGAGCGCAACGACCAGGACGAAGTGATCTCTGGTGCCACCGAGCCCTATCTGGTGCGTTGCGCCTTTGAGGATCATGAAAACGGTCGTTATGGTTGGACGCTCTACCTTGGTCATCAAACACCGCAGGTTTTGTGCGGCGACTGCCAAGGCAATGTGAGCGGGCCAAGTCCGGTGCGTTGCGGGCCATGGTTGATGCGCTCGATCATGAGCAATACTCGGACATACCTCGGTCGTTGCGGCCATGGCG
>MDTA01119186.1_pt1 | contig 10211 bp, 10 predicted proteins | sample 811151 | NCBI WGS metagenome assembly MDTA01 (sample SAMN05326648, study PRJNA326480) | marine metagenome | isolation source: seawater | place: Indian Ocean: South | collected 2010 | reverse complement strand
ATTTTTATTTTTTACTCTTTTACTATGCCCTTTTGCATGAATAAAAGCTACCACGGAGTCATTTTTCATTTTGTAGTATATTTACTTTTTATATAATCTCTTCCATATTGGGAATTTAATAAAAAACTCTCCTCCATGTTTGTCATTCCAAAATGACTATCAAAAGCTTTTTTATTTAAATTTTCAATTAAAGGATCTAAATTTTTCATTTTTGATTTTTCAACAAGATCTTTAAACTCTTCTCCTGTTAAGCTACACTCAATATGATGAACAAAACTATCTCTAGATATCGCAAAATGTCTTTCTACTACTTCTGCGCCAAGTTTTATTGCGGCCAAAGACGGCAAAATACCCTCTTCATGGCCTGAATATCCGATCTTAATTTTATCAGTTTTGAAATTCTTTATTAGAATGGGGATATTTCCAAGTCTAAGATTTGTATCTTTACAAGGGTATTCAGCCACACAATGCTGAATATACATGTTGTAGTCTTTAAAAAAATTCACTGTTTCTTCAATTTGTTTGAGTGTTTTTCCTGCCACAGAAATAACTACAGTTTTTTCCTTACCTATGCTGTCCCTAAATTTCTGTAAAAAATTTTTATTGTGTGCATTAACAGAAGCAACTTTAAAAATATCTATGTTATAATCTTTCATAAAATCAATAGAAATTTCATCTTGAACAGTTGTAAACCAAGGCATGTTTATTTTTTTACATTCAGCATCAAACATATCAAACTGAATTTTATCAAATTCAAATATCTTTCTGTAATCCCCGTAAGTTGAACCATAAGGGCTTTTGTAGGGACTTTTTAATTTTTCTTCTGAATAGAAGCTATTTACATCTTTTTTTTGCATTTTTACAAAAGTTGCTCCCGCTTCTTTTGCTTTATGCAGCATTTTAATAAGTAGATTATAATTACCCAAATGGTTTGTTGTGAATTCAGCCGTAAATTTCATTTTACCATCTACCTATTTTTTTATACATTTTATGAATATTCTTTGAATTTGGTGAAAACTTTTTAATTTCTTTTCTAATCATGTTTTCTCTTTTTAATCTTATTAAAGAGAGCTTTAAGACTTTTTGAGCAATATTTTTATGTATGCAAATAACTGCATCGCTATCTGCAAATATTATATCTCCTTGATTTACTTTTACATTACCATTTTTACCTTTCATTTTGATTGGTTTACCATAATCAACAATTTGCCAACGACCATATGCATCAACGGGGAATATATCTTTACAAAAAACAGGAAAATTATTTTTTTTTAATAAATCAACATCTCTTGTATTTCCGTCTATTATAACCCCAATGGCTCCAAATTTTTTTGCTATCAAACCTGAAATATCACCAAAATGTGCAACTGTATTATTTCCATTTGTTGAAATTACCTGAAAACATCCTTTGAAAAATTTTTTGAACATATCAATTCTTATATGATCTTTTATTTCGGATGGTTTTCTTACTATTCTACTAGAGCATGTAAATGCTGGCCCAACATAATTTTTGTTGTTTCCAGAAACTTTTTTAATGCTACTGTCTAACAAAAAAGGTTTTTTATAATTTAAGTCAAATATTAAAGCATCATAAATCACACCTGAATATAATTTTGAAAAAAGTTTAATATCTCTGCTATTTAACTGATACATAATAATTTATATTTTAAAAACTAGAAATTTTAATAATATTTATATACATTTAGATTAAGATTAATACAAGAATGTTTCAACTTACAAGTAATTCAAATTTTTTACATTAACTATATCCTTGAATGATAATTTTAATTGATGGTTTTTGGGGCTCTGGAAAAACAACCATAAGATATCTTTTGGATGGTCATAGTGAATTAAAAGTTTCACCATCTCAAGAGAGTATAATTTCAGCTTTTGAAAGAAATAAAAATAAATCAAAGTTTTATTCTTATAGAGATATAAGATTAATTAGAGAATTTTTATCTACAAGTTACTATTATAATTTAGAACTGGAGTCTAGTGAGGGCTATTTAGATCACGACATAAATAGAAAAACGTTATCATTTGATTTTTATGAGTTTGAAAAATACTGGATAAATAAACTTAGAAATATTGATAAATGGGATAATGAAAAGATAATAAATACGATTTATTCCTCAGTAATAAAATTTTATTATAACACCTCAGATTTCCCATTAAATGATAAAAAAGTTATTGTAGAAGATAATAATTTTAATTGTCATAAATTTTTTTTAGATGAAATAAAGGACTCTAAATTAATAGTTACAAAGAGGCAACCTTCGGACAACTTGGTTTCATTATTAAATAGGGCCACTATTTCAAATAATTATAAAACCGAAGGTTATAAAAAATATAACTTTAATTATTTAGTGAGGAGTCAACACTTTCCAATTAGGATAAATGAAAATTATAAAATTATCGAGAAACTTAAAAAAGAATTTCCTGGAAGAATATATGAATGCGAATTTAAAAATTTAATTTATGATACTAAGAACGAAATGATGAAAATATCAAAATTTTTAAATATTTCATTCGAGGAAATTCTATTAAAAGCGACGCACTTTGGTGAAAATATAAAATTTAAAAATGGTGATGATGTTTTAAATAAAGAGAAATATAAAGCTAAAAACACCTTTTCGAATTATCAAATTAAATTAATTGAACAATTTGAAAAAAAATTCCCAAATTATAATTTTTTATCATTATCTTTTTTAGATTTTGTACTTATAAAATGTTTTTATCTAACTAAATTATTTATAAGAAATGCTATTAAATTTTTTGCAAAAAAATTAAAAAGTATTTATGAAGGTTAAAAAAAAGGATAAATTTCTTTCAAATATACTTGGATATCCTAGCTACAATATAAATAGTAAAAATGAAATAAATCATTTTAATAAAATAAATAATAATTTTCTTTTAGTTTTAAAAATTACCAATCACTTAAGTGCAAAAGATTGTAAGAATTTTGATATAAAGATGAGATCTAAATTAATAACCTTTAAAAAAGAAATACTTAACAATAGAAAATTGGATTTCGAGTGCAGGTTTGCTCAAAGAAAAGATATAAACAGCATAATCAAAATTTGTAAAGAAAATCCTTATGGATCAAGGTTTGAAAAAGATCCCTTAATAAGTAAAAAATTTCTTAAGATTTATAGATCTATTTGGTTAAAAAATTTTTTTATAAAAAAAAGAGGTGATTATTTAATTATTGCGGTTAAAAAAAAAATTGTTTTAGGCTTTATGCTTTTGATAAAAGAAAACAAAAATTTAAGAATAGATCAAATATTAGTGAGAAATAAATTTAAAAGAAAAGGTGTAGCAAAAACTTTAATAAATTATTCAAGTAATTTTTTTTTTAATAAGTATAAGACGATTGTTGCAGGAACATATGATCATAATTTTAGTGCAAAAAAAATGTATAAAAAAATGAATTTTAAAAGAGAAAATATTGTTAAAAATATATATCATTTATACCCAAAGAAATATAATTGAAATGCTTAAATATTAAAAAAAATTATTTATGAAGATTAAAACTAAAGAATTTAAAAAAAAAACTATTGACTTAATTTTAAAAAAAAAGGCTAGAATTGGTATAATCGGTCTTGGCTATGTGGGTTTGCCTCTAGCTTTATTATTTGCAAAAAAAGGTTTTAAAATTTTTGGATTTGATAATGATAATAAAAAAATTAACTCTATAAATAAAAACCAGTCATATATAGAACGAATTTCTAATAAAAATATTACACTCTTAAATAAAAAAGGAAATAAATGCTTTAGTGATTATAAAAGAATTTCGGAGTGTGATATTATAATAATTTGTGTTCCAACTCCTTTAAAGAATAAAAATATTCCTGATCTTTCTTACATCAGAAAAACTGTAAAAGATATTTCAAAATATATTAAAAAAGGACAAACTATTGTCTTGGAAAGTACAAGTTATCCAGGCACTACAGAACAAGAAGTAATTAAAAAAATTAAAAATAAATTCAAAATTGGAAAAGATTTTTTTGTAGGTTTTTCCTCAGAAAGAATTAATCCTGGAGTAAATGAAAATAAAATTTCATTAATCCCTAAAGTTGTAAGTGGCCACTCATCAGCGTGCTTAGAAATAATATCATCAATTTATAAACAGGTATTTATAAAAATTGTCAAAGCAGGCAGCATTAAAATTGCTGAATTTTCTAAATTGTTAGAAAATATTTATAGAGCTGTAAATATAGGCTTTATAAATGAAATGAAATTCGTAGCTGATAAGATGGAAATTGATATTTTTGATGTCATAAAGATAGCAAGCACAAAACCTTACGGTTTTAGACCTTTTAATCCAGGCCCAGGAATTGGTGGGCATTGTATTCCGATTGATCCTCATTATTTATATTGGAAAGCAAAAAAAACTGGCATATCTGCAAATTTTATAAAATTATCAGCTGAAACAAATTCTAAAGTTATAGATTTTATAAAAAAGAAAGTTTTTAAAATAATAAACGACTTAAAAATTAAAAAGAACAATTCAAAGATTTTAATTCTGGGATTTGCTTATAAAAAAAATATGGATGATATAAGAGAATCTGCCTCATTAAAATTAGCGGAGACTTTAAATAACAATAATTTTAAAAATCTAGCTTATTGTGATCCACATATAAAAAATCAAATAAGTACTAAAAAATATAAATACTTAAAAAAAATTAGTAAATTGCATCCCTCATTAATAAAAAGGTATGATATAGTAATATTAATGACCGATCATGATATATTTGATTACAAAATGATAAAAAAAAATTCAAAAAAAATAATAGATTGTAGAGGAAAATATCATATTGATAATAGAGTCGTTAGAGGCTAATGAATTTATTAAAATAAATAAATTTAAAAAGTATAAGAAATTGTTGGCAATTATTCAGGCGAGAACAAGTTCAAAAAGATTCAAAAAAAAGGTTTTATATCCAATATATGGGATTCCTTTAATTCAACACGTAGTCAATAGATTAAAAAGATCAAAAAAAATATCAAATATTGTGGTAGCGACATCATCAAATAGAGATGAAACAAATTTACTTGATTATTTAAAAAAAAATAAAATTAATTTTTTTAAAGGTGATTTGAATAATGTTGCACTTAGATTGTACAAAACAGCTAGGTTATATAAAAAAAATTTTTTTATAAGGATAAGTGGTGATAGTCCGCTAATTGATTATAAAATAATAGAAAAAGCAATTAAAATTTTTAAAAATTCAAAAAAAAAATATGATTTAGTAACAAATGTATTTCCAAGAACCTTTCCCCAAGGTCAGTCAGTTGAAATTATCAAAACATCTATAATAAAAAAAAATATTAAAAAATTTACTAAACAAGATAAAGAACACGTCACAAAGTATTTTTATGATAATTCAGAAAAATTTCATATTAAAAACTTTATATATTTGGGAAATAATAAAAAAATTAAACAATCAATTGACACAAAAAAAGATTTAAAAAATATATTAAGTAAAATAAATAAAAAAAAATTTTTGAATACTTTGTAAAATAATGAAAATCGTAGCAGCAATTATTGGAATGGGAATAGGTCAGAAACACTTAGAGGCCATAGATAATTATAAAAATTCAATGGTAAAAATAATCTGTGAGAAAAAAAAGAATAAAATTAAAGAATTAAAAATAAAATATCCGAATAAGATTGTCACATCTGATGAAGATGCAATTTTTTTAGATAAACAAATAAACTTGGTTTCAATTGCTAGTTATGATCAATTCCATTTTAATCAAATTTTGAAATGTTTTAAATATAAAAAAAATATGATTATAGAAAAACCGTTATGTTTAAATTTCAATCAATTAAAGAAGATATATCTTTTATCAAAACAAAATAAAAACATTAAGTTAACTTCAAATTTAGTTTTAAGAACAAATTCTTTATTTAAAGAGTTTAAAAAGAGAATTAATAAACAAAAAATTTTTTATATAGAAGGAGATTATATTTGGGGTAGAAAAGAAAAATTATTTGGTTGGAGATCAAAAATTAAAGAATATTCTTTAACACTAGGAGCTGGTATTCATATAATTGATTTAATTAATTGGTTAACAGGCTTAAAACCTATTTCTGTTTATGCTGTGGGAAACGACAAAATAACTAAAAATACCTCATTTAAAAAAAATAGTTTGATAACGATGATTTTTAATTTTCCAAATAATATTTTGGTAAAAGTTTCTGCAAATGGAGCTGCAATTTATGATCATTATCATGAATTAAAGATTTTTTTAGAAAATCAGACATTAGTTAATTCTAGAATGGGCTCTTATGTTATAAATAAAGATAGAATTTCAAAAATTAATGCTAATTATCCAGATAAAAAAAATAGAAAAAAACTTATACAAAACTTTATTGACACAATCAAAATAAAAAATACAAAACCACTAATTTCATTAAAAGAACAAATAGATTTAATGACAATTTGTTTTGCGGTAGATAAATCAGTCAAATTAAATAAAAAAATAAAAATAGATTATTTATAAATTATGAAAGAAATTAAATTTTCAATTCCTAACATTTCTAAGCAAGATATTAATCTTGTAGGAAAAATAATTAGAAGTGGTTGGTTGACACATGGAAAATATACTTCACTTTTTGAAAATGAAATAAAGAAGTTTACCAAAGCAAAATATGCAGTCTCAGTATCTAGTTGTACTGCTGGTTTGCATATTTCATGTTTAGCTGCTGGTTTCAAAAAAGGAGACGAGGTAATTATTCCAGCTCAAACACATACCGCTACTGCTCATGCTGTGGAATATACAGGCGCAAAAGCAATATTTTCTGATGTTGATTATCCATCAGGTAATATAAGTTTAATTGATCTAAAAAGAAAAGTTACCAAAAAAACTAAAGGGTTAATAGTTGTTCATATGGCAGGATATCCATGTGATATGAAAAAAATTATGACTTTTTGCAAAAAAAATAAAATACAAGTATTAGAGGACTGTGCTCATGCTATGGGAAGTTTTTTTAAAGGCGTGCATGCAGGAAACTTTGGAGTTTCAGGAAGTTTTTCTTTTTATCCGACAAAACAAATTACAACAGGTGAAGGTGGAGTAGTCATTACTAATGACAAAAATTTTTATGATAAAATAAGAAAACTTAAAGCTTTTGGAATTGATAAAGACATTAAAGATAGAAAAAAACAAGGTGATTATGATGTAAAGTCTTTAGGTTTCAATTATAGAATGACAGATTTCCAAGCAGCATTAGGCTATAACCAAGTTAAAAAATATAAAAAAAACTTAGCAACAAGACATAAAATTGCAAAAAGATATATTAAAAATTTCTCTAAAGTAAAAAACATCAGATTTATGCCTTATTCTAGGGATAGTTCTTATTTTGTATTTCAGATTTTTTGCAAAAATAGAGACAATATACTGAGGGAACTAAAAAGAAAAAAAATTGGAGTAAGCGTACATTATTCAAATCCTTTGCCTAAAATGACATTTTATAAAAAAAAATATAATTTAAGTATAAAAAATTTCAAATTTGCATCAATTTATGGAAAACGAAACATATCCTTACCAATGTATCCAAAATTGAAAATTCATGAAGTAGATAAAATTTGTGACACTATAATTAAATTAGTTTAAATATGAAAAATAAAAAAATTTTACTTGTAGGTGGATGTGGTTTTATAGGTCATAATCTAGCAATTCATCTAAAAAATAAGGGAGCAATTCCAGTAATAATTGATAGCTTAGCAGTAAATAATATTCTTTCATTTGCAGATAATGAAATTAAGAATAAAAAATTATATTCATCAATTTTAAATAATCGAATTGAATTATTAAATTCTAATCAAATTAAATTGATAATTCAAGATGCAAGAGATTATCATGCAGTTTCTAAAATTTATAACGAAATTAATCCGGATATAATTATACACTTAGCAGCTGTTTCTCATGCAAATAAATCAAATAAGGATCCTCATAGTACTTTTGATCATAGTTTTAGGACTTTAGAAAATACGTTAGATTACGCAAGAGTAAATAAAACACATACAATTTATATGTCCTCAAGTATGGTTTATGGAAATTTTGATTCACAAGATGTAAATGAAGAGTCACCCTGTAAACCAATTGGGATATATGGTACATTAAAATATTCAGGTGAATTGTTAGTCAAAGCGTATAATCAAATTTTTGATTTACCTTATACTATAATAAGACCATCAGCATTGTATGGAGAAAGATGTGTAAGTAGGCGTGTTGGTCAAATATTTATTGAAAATGCAATCCAAGGAATTGATATTACAATTAATGGTGATGGCGAAGAAAAATTAGATTTTACATATATTGAAGATCTAATTACAGGCATAGGATTATGTTGTGAAAAAGATAAGGCATTAAATGAAACTTTTAATTTAACTTATGGAAAATCAAGAAAAATTAATGAATTAACAGAAATATTAAAAAATGAATTTCCAAAAATTAAAATTTTTTATAAAGAAAGAGAAAAATTTATGCCAGAGAGAGGAACACTAGATGTTACAAAAGCAAAAAAACTTCTTGATTATAAACCTGTCAACTCAATTGATACAGGATATATTAAATATATTTCTTGGTATAAAGAATTTTGGGATAACTTAAAATAATTGTTTTCAAAATTTAATGAAATTAAAAAATTTTAACTTGAAGAAAAAAGTTTTTATAATTGCTGAGATTGGCAATAATCACGAAGGTAATTTTAATAATGCTAAAAAAATGGTTAAACTTGCTGCTAAAGCTGGAGCTGACGCAGTAAAATTTCAAACATTTAGAACAGAAAATTTTATTAGAAAAATTGATAAAAAAAGATTTAATCAACTAAAGAAATTTGAACTTTCATATAAACAATTTAAATCATTGAGGGATTTAGCTCACAAAAATAAATTAAAATTTATATCCACTCCACTAGATTTAGAGAGTGCTAATTTTTTAATTGCAAACGCTGATTTAATAAAAATTTCTTCAGGGGATAATAATTTTTTTCCATTAATTGATAAAATTTTAAAATCTAAAAAAAAAATTATAATTTCTTGTGGAATGATGAATATTAATCAAATTAAAAGTCTAGAAAAACATATATATAATTCAATAGGAAAAAAATCAGCAATTGAAAGAGTTGCTTTTCTACATTGTGTAACGAGTTATCCTGTTGAAGATAAATATGCAAATTTGAATTCAATAAGGTTTATGAATAAAAAAATTAATTTAACTGTAGGATATTCAGATCACACTCTTGGTATTCAAGCTTCTTTAGCAGCAGTGGCTTTAGGTGCAAATATTATAGAAAAGCATTTTACGTTAGATAAGAATTTTTCCCATTTTAGAGATCATTATTTATCATCAGATTTTAGAGAATTAAAAACTATTGTTGATAGTATAAGAAGATTAGAAATGCAATTAGGGAAAAAGAATAAAGAGATTCAAAAACCTGAAAAAAAATTAATTAAAATTGTTAGAAGAGGCCCATATGCAATAAAAGATATACAGGCAAAAGAAAAATTAAGTTTTCTTAACACAAATTTTTTAAGACCAGCATTTTCTACAAATTTTTTAAATTTAAAAAAAATTTTAGGAAAAAGAGTAAAAAAAAAATTTTTAAAAGATAAAATGATTAAAATAGATACTTAAATTTATGTGTGGCATCAGCGGGTATATAAGTAATAAAGATTTTTTAGAAAATAATAACATTAAAAATACTCTTAATTTAATGAAAAGAAGGGGTCCAGACTCACAAGATTTTTTTCAAAAAAATTACCAAAATAAAGAGTTTGCTTTATTACATAGCAGACTAAATATTATTGATCTAAGTAGTAAATCTAACCAACCTTTTTATGATAAAGATCTAATACTAGTTTTTAATGGAGAAATTTATAATTATCTGGAACTACGCAAAGATTTAGAAAAAAAAAATTATAGTTTTAAAACTAATTCTGATACAGAAGTTTTGTTAAAGGCTTTTCAAGAGTATGGAGAAAAATGTGTTGACCATTTTATTGGTATGTGGTCGTTTGCAATTTGGGATTTAAAAAAAAAAAAACTTTTTTTATCAAGGGATCCTTTTGGAGAAAAACCATTATATTATACTTTAGGCCATAATAATTTTTTCTTTGGTTCAGAGATAAAATTTATAAAATCTCTATGTAAAAAAAAATTTGAAATTAACAAAGATAAAATTTATGAAAATATTTTTT
>MDTA01192608.1_pt1 | contig 10212 bp, 12 predicted proteins | sample 811151 | NCBI WGS metagenome assembly MDTA01 (sample SAMN05326648, study PRJNA326480) | marine metagenome | isolation source: seawater | place: Indian Ocean: South | collected 2010 | reverse complement strand
TTCATCAAACTTTTCTGAATTATCGTGAATATCTTTCACTTCATCCACTTTAATTTGATCCATATCATAATTAATATTTGATTTGATATTTGTGATGCATTGTTGAAGTTTATTTTTCTTTTTTTCCTCTTGTTCAACTTCATTTAATTCATTCAAACATTCTTCTGTTTCTTCATTCACGCCTTCTTCCACCTCCTCCCTTTGTTGAAATCTATCATTCACAGCTTGTTTCATCTTTGGAATGAAAGGGATAATTGCTGAACCTGTTATTAAACCTGTCCCTGAAGCAATGACTAATGATCCACCTGCAGAAAGATCATCTAATCCGATACCTTTTCCACCTTTGTAAATAATGAAAAAAGTATTCAGGGCGATGGTTAAACCTACAAAGATGGGGAAAGTCTTATACGAATGATTAAAACTATTTTCTTTCCTTAGAACTGTGAAACGTGTCATATAAAAGATGAATGAAGCAAACAATGCCGAAAATATAGGCGATAAAAACCATGACATAACAATTCCAGATACACCACCAACCCATGGGAAAGAATCCGTAGCTTTATACCAAATTACACAGTTACTCCCTCCAGTAACCATTGTCATACCAATCATACCACCTACACAAGAATGTGTTGTGGAGACAGGCATCTCTAAATAGGAAGCTAAAAATAACCACGATCCAACAGATAGAAGGACGCAAAAACATCCATACATTAAAAGTTCAGGATCATCTTCAAAACATTCATAATCAGCGATACCTTTACGAATTGTTTTTGTAACATGAGATCCCATTAAGATTGCCCCCGCACATTCAAAGATACTTGCGATAACAACAGCGCTTTTAACGGTTAGAGCTTTTGAACCGATCGATGTAGCAAAAGCATTCCCTACATCATTTGCACCAATCCCCATTGATGCAATAAAAGAAGAAACCCCACCTCCGATAACCAACCACAGATAATCCAACATTTTGATACTTGATTAGATAATTATTCTTAAATATAATTTATTTTAATAAAATGATTTAAAAAAATGTTAGTAGATAGTATAAAAAGAATTCTATGTCGGTAAAAGTATCAAGTTTAGCAGCAACTATTGAAATGTTAGGAGCACCTTTGTCACTCGGTTCTTCAACAGCCGGCGACGTCAAGGTTAAGGGCGATTGTGGAACAATTGCCCTGATTAATCAAATCATTTCTGATTTATCATCATTAAGAACAACTCTCAGAGATGCTGAAAAAGAAATGCAAACAAACCTTAGAGCGAGCATGATACGCAACGATGACCCGTCGGCGCCGCAGGGCGTGGCGGGGAACAGCTTCGTCGACCTCGATTCTGCAGCCCTGGACCCGGTGGTCAAAATAGGTCAAGCAAACAAGGAGCATGTGACCGCAACGGTCCAAAACACCCACTTCAAGACCGCAACCGGCACCTCCGGCGGTATAGCCGCCCATTGGGTGAAAAGCGGCGGCGCAAGCGCCAACGAGATCACGGATGGACCCGATCTCGAAAGGGAACGACAAGGAGCGAACTGGCTCGGGCGCGGCGAGGATGAGGACCCCGCGGGCAGTGCCATCAACACAGGTAAAGTTGGGATTAAACTTGGGACGAACGACGCGATTGTTGCAGAACAGGCGATAATGAATGTATTGGTTGATGTATATGGAGTAGTGGATAAATTAAAGAATGGGTCGTCGATTGTTATAGCTAGTCACTACAAGGGAGTCCTCGAATAAGGTTAAAATATTTTTATTATTTTTAAAATTTGAAAAACTATTTAGAATTATTAGTAATAATCTAAATAAACATGTTCAACAATAATAAGCAAGTTGGACGCACACGTGTAAATTGGAATCATGATAGTAAGAAGACAAAGAAAACACATGTTCAGCAGAAGAAGGTAAATGAAACCCAAATGGATAAACTGTATCAACTTCAAGAACAGTTCTTCAAGGAGGGAATGAATTCACTTGAATATCGAAATTATGTCCAAGAGAAGATAAATGATAAAATGTTTTACTATCGCAAGCTATCCGAAGAGGATTTCTCAAAACTTCAACAGCGTTACCGCAGACTAGTTCAAGAAAAGGAAAACAAGGTTAATGAACTACTTGAATCTAGAAAGAGGAATAAGAGACAAAAGAAGCTTTTTAAGGAAAAGAAGAAGAAGATTATTTATGAGCAGAAGAAGAAAATGATCGGACAACTTTTTAAAGTAATTTCCGAGTCAAACGTCCAAGGTATGAATAAGAAGGGAATCGGTCTTTCGGATGATCCTGATCTATGGAAAGAAACCAAGAAGGGACTATTTGCAGGTGGTAGATATCCTGAAAAGGCGGATAAAAAGTGGATCAAGGTCTATCAAAAGATTGAATCACCTGTATCAGCCCATCTATTTGACTTTCATTCCCATGACGAGCTTAATCAGCATGTTCTAAATTGTTAAAATGTTCTTCTGTTACTATATATCCGCGAGCCAATAGATTCATATTTTCTTCTTTTGATTTTTGAATATTCATACCTAATTCATCAACGATGATATTTATAGTTCTTTTCTTTTTTTTATTGATACTATCATATGGAGAGGTAGGAGCCATTTGTAAGCGTCCTAAATATGATAATATATCGTTTACTTTTTCATCTTTATCTTTTACTTTCACATGGACACCTAAGTAATGTTTTGATTGTAATGTTTTATTATATTCAATAGGATAATTACCACAAAGCCCTCCATCAACATACAATTGTTCCTTATAAGTAATCGGTTTAAATACTAAAGGGACACTTGAAGACATCCTAATAGCATCAACAATTGGTAGATCGGGGTTGGTTTTATGATTTATATATTCAATACGATATTTTGTGAGGTTCGTTGTTTTAAGGACCCAGTTTATCTTTGTAATGTTATAAAATTCTTTCATTGTAATGTTTTTGGAGATACCTTTTTTATTAAGTATTACGGAGCATAAGTGAGAAATAAATGTATTATCATACAATCCAAAATCATTAAAGATATTATTAATATCAAAATCTTTATAATTTATAAAATCTTCATTGTCTAAAGAAAGACATATTTTGATTGTGACATCAAGTGAATAACCTAACATGAGTGGTAATGTATAAAGAGATGACCCTGATACACAAACAATGTTTTGAATACCTTTTAAGTCGCGTTGAATGATTCCTTTATCGAAAAAATACTTAAACACCCCTAAAAAAGCGATACAATTGACACCTCCCCCGGATAAGAATAAAGTATCTAATTTCATTGAATATTTTATTCAATATTTTTTTATTCAATAATTATTATGAGTTCCTTAAATATCAACAACCTTTATGAGACAATGTATGAAAGAAATCTAAAAAGATATGAAAAATTTGATGGAATATTGCAAAAGATACATAATCGTATTAAATACAATGCGAGTAAAGAAAAGACATATTGTTTTTTCCAGATTCCCGAATTTATTATTGGTACACCTCTCTATAATATTGAGGATTTGAAAAGATACATAATTGAGTCCTTAAAAAAGGATGGATTTCAATTAATGTATATCGATCCCAATTGGTTATTTATTACTTGGGAATTAAAAGGGAAAAATAAACCATCAAGAAGGAAAAATGCTAAAAATAAAAAGAAAGAAGATTATAAGTTAATTGATGAATACAAACCATCTGGAAACTTTGCAAATTATAATGAATATGATCTTACTAGTATGAGGAAAAAAATGGGAGAATTATTCTAAATATATTTAATATGATTTTCTTCCAAGTTTGTAAACATAATCAGTAAAGATTAGAAAGAAAATACCAAGTAGTCCAAATAAAAGGACATCATTAAAATCATCATTTATATTTGAAAACCCTTCCTCTTGTGATTTTTCTTTTTGAAGTTTAATAATTTCTGCTTGTTGATTTGCTTTAAATTCTTTAAACTCAAGAAATTCTTTATATTCTTGTTGAGATATTTTGATACCTTTATCCCACACCCATTGTTTTGGAGGTTCTTCATAGACAGTCTCTGGAACATTCGATGGTTCAGTGGGTGGTAAGGTTTCCCTTTTAGGAACATCCTCCTTTTTTTGAGAAGGTTGTGGTATACCCGGCGTTTTAACTGTTGGGGGAACCGGTTTACGGTGACCTTCAAATGTATATTTATCATATGGAAAATATCCACCACCATCTTTAATGTTATCTTCTTTATTAATTGGGAAGTATTCTTCGTTTGAATATCCTCCATAGGGCATAATATTTGTTTTTTCATGGAAGTTTTCATCAAAAGAAGTTATCTTTTCAAGTTTATCAGGGTAAATATGTTCTTTATTTGGAGGCATATAGACTTGTTGCTGTTGTGTCTGTTGTTCCTTTTTCTTTTTATCTTTCTTCTTTACCTTAATCGTATCAGATCCATATACTTCAGTTAAAAGGGCTCCCCCTGAATTATTCATCATATAAATATTAATATTAATATATGAAAATATTTTTTTTTTACAATATATATTATAAATGGTTAAAGATCTAATTAATAATTTAAATGAAAATAAATTTTTTGTCGGTTGTATGATGCTTTTTGTTACGATTGGTGGAAGATTTGTGATTACTGAATTAAATGATACTCAAAAAGAAATGATCCATAATCCAATTATAAGAAGATTATTCATCTTTTGCGTTTTCTTTATGGCAACAAGAGATATTCAATGTGCGATAATCCTTACAATATTATTTGTATTAATTGTAGGTGAATTATTTAATGGAGATGATTTCTTAAAAAAAGAAAACATAGATATAGAAAATAAGGATAAAAAAATTGATGATATTATTAATGAATTATCTTTAATGAAGAATGATTTATAAGTTTAATGTAATTCCACCACTACCAGAACTTCTATTTCCAGCACTTTCTCCACTTAGAATCGAGATACTATCAAGGTCGGGTATATCATTTGTTTGGAAGTTCATTTCATTCATAATATCTTCCATCCCAGCAGGGCCGCTCATTTCTCCGCGTTGAGGCTTTGGAACATTCTTTCGTAACGGTTCAGGTTGTTTAGGACCTTCCTGACCTATTGATCCAACCGCTGCTTTTGCAAATTGTTTCATTAAATCCGGATTTTGTTTCATAATGTCATCCATCCCGGGGATAGATGATTTGAATAATGTATTTGTTAAATGGAACATAAATGCACTTCCACCTAACATCATAAGTAATTTGATTTCAGGGGCTACTTCTGATTTACCACCATATTTTTCGGCTAATTCTTCAAATACTTCATCGTAATCATTAATACTTTCATTCACAGATTCAGACCATCCATCCAAACGGATATCAAACGGATCAAACTTATTATTCAAGAATTCTAATCCTGTAATAGCAGCCATCATTACTTTTCTCTGAAACTTGATTGAGTTATCAATTTCACGTTGTTTCTTTAATTTAAAGTATTCATTCCTCATATCCTCCAATTGTGAATGCATATTATAATTCATAGTTGTTCTAACCCCTTGATCCTCTAGTTTTTTAAACTTATAAATTAAATCAATCTTTTCATTTTTGATATCTTGTGAATTCATTGTATGGATCGGGCGGAAACCACTACTGTCAGAACCTTTAATACTATTAATCATAGGATCATCCTGTGGTAATGGAGTATTAATCTTTTTAATTTCAGGTTCATTTTTTACATCATCTTTCTTCAATTGAATATCATCATCTCCTTGATTGAAAAAATCATAATCTTCTTTCGGTGTAATATTTTGATTACTTTTGGTAGATTCTTCACCACTTGAATAACCAATATTATCCGTAACACTTAAATCTGCTTTACTATTTTTTTGATTTACTAATAGTTCAACACCTAACATTGTATTTTCATCATTCTTTATATTAATATTCGTATCTGATGTATTGCTACTATCAAGTTGAATCATTTTATTATCCGGGTCTTGATCCAAGTTTAATTCATTTAATCCATCCATTTAAATAGACAAAAATTATTTTATTATCATATATACGCACACCTTTTAAATATTAATTATGATTCACAATTTATTAAAGAGGGAAAATCATACACTTAAATAATCTTCTAAATTTTGAGGCATTTCTTTTATTTCTGTCTCATAAAATGCTTCCAGATCTTTCATATAATCAATATCTCTATCAGTTACTAGATTAATAGAAACACCCTTTCTCCCATATCTTCCACTTCTACCTATTCTATGAATATAAGTTTCTTTCGATTTAGGTAAATCAAAATTGATAACAAGTGATAATTGTTGAACATCAATCCCCCTTGATAATAAATCTGTCGATAAAAGTATTCTAGAGTGACCACTACGGAAGTTTGTCATAACTTCTTTTCTATCTTTTGAAGTTAATTCTCCATGAATATACGATACCGGGAAATTATCTTTCATTAGACTTTCATAAATATCCATTAATTTATTCTTCGAATTAATATAAATAATACATTGTGCAATATTAATCGTATCATATAGATCTTTAAGGACATCATATTTCCAGTCATTAATTTTAACATTAATATAAAATTGTGTAATCCCTTCAAGTGTTAATGCTTCTTTTTTAACAAGTATCTTTGAAGGGGATTTTAAAAAATTATCAGATAATTCAATTATCTCTTCTGGTATAGTAGCACTAAATAAACATATCTGAGCAGTTGTAGGGATTGTTTTAATAATATTATAGATGGTTAATTTAAACCCGTAAGATAGTGTTTCATCTGCTTCATCAAAAATAAGTGTATGGATATTACTTGTGAATAAATACCGTTTTTGTATCATATCAAGAACACGCCCTGGCGTCCCAATAATGATTTGAGGGTTTTTATTCAAATCTCTCTGACATTCTGATACATTTGTACCACCAACAACTTCCATAATTGTAATATCCATATATTTACCTAATTCTTCTGTAACTTCGTAGATTTGATGGACTAATTCATGTGTAGGGGCTAAGATTAGTGCTTGTGTATCTTTTTTAGTTTCGTCTAACATTTGTAATGTGCTTATTAAAAAAGCACCTGTTTTACCGGTTCCAGATTGTGCTTGTGCAATAGAGTCTTTCCTAGTTAATAAAACTGGGATCGCTTCATTTTGAATCTTAGAAGGATGTTCGAAACCATACGAATATATACCTCGTAATAAATTATCTTTAAGACCAAATGTATCAAATGATGTTTGCAATATATTTTCTTCGTCCATTTATCCTTATCTTTAATTTTAATCTTTAAATTATTAATTGTAGATACCAAACATTATGACATTCCTTCAATTATTCTTGATGAATTTAATATAAAAAGAGACATTATTAGAAAAAAAACAACCTTGATTGAATTAATTTTCATGATTATATAGTTAATTAGATAATTTAAATAAACGATCCTTATTAAAAATCGCTTTATTAGCCATAAATGGATCTTTAATAATTGGTTTATCTTCAGGTTTATCTTCAGGTTTATCTTCAGGTTTTGACATATCTAATTCCCCCCCGTTTGGTTGAATTACATCATTTATCATTTTTCTAACCGCTTCAATATTATTTCCTTTTACCCGGTTAATAAAATTACGACCTTTGAATAATAAAAAAGCAGGGACAACCTTAATCTTACACTTATCACATAATAAGTTATTTTCTTCCAAATCAATGTCTATTTTATAAAATTGGATAATATTTTTATCATATTCTTGAATAAGGTTATTCATTAATGGTAGGATTATTTGACATGGTTTACACCACGACGCTCCAAAATAAAAAAGTATATATATATCTTGACTGAGCACTTCAAAAGGTTTATCACCACTTATCTCTTGCATTTAAATTAATTGATAAATTAATATTAATAAATATCCTCACAAAAAGATTCATCAGAAGAATAATCATATTCATATTCTTGTTCAATCATTTCAATTCTCTTCTCCTCATTATCTATCTCCTCCTTTATTTCATCAATACCAAAACCAGTTGTAATATCTTTGTTATTCGACCTACTCGTATATCCATATACTGGTCTTGGTTCATTGAAATCTTCTTTATTCATTACATTATTCCAATAACCGGTTCCAATTAATACCTTAAAATTCCTCGAACATAGATATGAACATCCATATACATGTTTATCATCAAGTTGAACGATGATCCATGGTTTTCCATCAATTACCTTCTTACAATTTAAACACTGAATATTACATTGGTCTTCTTCATCTGACGACATTATACAATAGAGATAATTTAATATTTAATATTTAATATTACTAACATTATTCAAATTTACTTTTAATTTATTATTTAAAAATTGAATCCATTAAATAGAATAATATAAGTATGGATATAAAGATAAATAAAAATGATATTGAAACTTTTATTTTAAATTATGAAGGAGAAAGAAACTTTGATAATATTTGTAATGAATTACATAATATATATGTATCAATCACAGATGTGGATGAATATGTTATTAAGGAAATAGTCACTTATACAATCCATAAGATGAATGAAAAAGAAAGATTAATAAGAAAAAGAAAGGAACAATTAAAACAATTAAAAAAGTTAACACTACCCGAACAAAGGTCTAAAGAATGGTATGAAATGAGAAAAGATAAATTAACAGCCAGTTCATTGGCATCGGCGATTGGACACTGTCATTTTCAAAGTCGCGATGAACTTATTTTATCAAAAATCGAAGAAAAACCATTTGAACCAAATCCAATTACAGAATGGGGAGTTAAGTATGAAGATATAGCAATAATGTTCTATGAAGAACTTTATCATGTAAAGGTATTAGATTTTGGTTTAATACCTCATCCCACTTTCGGTGCGTTTGGTGCTTCCCCCGATGGTATTTGTGATGATACCGGAAATGACGAATATGTAGCACGGATGGTTGAAATTAAATGTCCTCCTAAAAGAAAGTTTACAAAAACTGTACCTCCTCATTATGGAATGCAGGTCCAAGGACAATTAGAAGTATGTGGTCTAGATGAATGTGATTTCTTTCAAGTTAAAATTGAAGAATATGATAATTATGAAGAATATACAAAAGATAATTTTGAAAACGATGATATAATCCAGAATGGTCGAACATCATTGAATTATCCAAAGGGTGTGACATTAAGTTACAAAAAAAATGGAGAAGATAAATTAACATATCTATATCCAAAGTTAAACTTATCAAATGAAGAATATCAGACATGGATACAAGAAAACAAAACTACAGTAGAAAACGAAGGACATAAATTTGTTGAAGCTAAATGGTGGTTTATTTCTAGATATGAATGCACATTAGTAAAAAAGGATCATAGTTGGTGGATTGAATCAATTGATAAAATATTATCCTTTTATAAAGATTTACTTCATTATCGAAATGATCTAAATGCATTACAGACTCTCAAGGACAGAATTATTGAATCAAAAAAAAGAAAAAAGAAAGTAGAAATTCAACCTATGAATGATTTTCAATTAATTTCTGAAGATGAAGATTAAAGTAACTAATAATCGTCGTATGTATTTAATTTAGGTTTATTAACCTTACTTACTTTTTTTTCTTTATAAATTATTTTTTCTTTAACGATAATTTCTTTTTGAATACCCATTTTGTCTTTTAGTATTTTTTGTTGATCTTTATCTAATTTTTGAAAATTAGTTATCACTGATTGTAAGAAATGAAAATAATGTTCATTAGTATCGAACTGTTTTAACAAATGAATACCTAAACCTTGATAGTATGAATTAGGTTTTCCATTTTCAACAGTTTCACAAAACGGTGTATCTTGACCGTGCATCATATCCATAAAAATATCCATATCAGTCGACATTTTATTTTATTTTATATGTATTATGAATAAATTATTAGTAGTTATATTATTAATAATTGGATTAATAATTTTAAATAATAAAATAAAAAATAGTATCCAAGAAGGATTTACACAATGTGAGTATAGGGAAAAACAAAATACTGGAACGATGTGTAAAGAAAAATGGGGAGAACCTGAGTGTAATAAATGGGAACCATCGAAAAAGATAAGGAGTTTAAATAAAATAAAAACATATCATACTAATGATTTTGTTCCATTGAGAGGTTATCAAAAAAATCCTTTTATGTATGAAATAGATTATGATGAAATAGGAGAAGGGAGTGGTGATGAAATAGGAGAAGGGAGTGGTGATGAAATAGGAGAAGGGAGTGGTGATGAAATAGG
>MDTA01135658.1_pt1 | contig 10212 bp, 10 predicted proteins | sample 811151 | NCBI WGS metagenome assembly MDTA01 (sample SAMN05326648, study PRJNA326480) | marine metagenome | isolation source: seawater | place: Indian Ocean: South | collected 2010 | reverse complement strand
TCAAGCTTATTTGCTTCAAACTGACTTAAAATCTCAAGGTTTATCTCACTGGGTGTCTCTGCCCAATTACCCTTTTTATTAATCAAATAATTACAAGAAATATTGAGGCTAAAGTCGCCAAATCCGGAAAACCACACCACCACTTCTTCTTCAGTATGAGGGTGATTATCAACTATCTTCTTTAAAATGCTCAAGGCCTTTTCAATATCATCTGTTGAAGCATCATATGTTAGACCTAGAACTATGCTAATCTTTCTTGCAGGTTCTGCTGTTACATTTTCAACTACTGTGTTTGTAAACTGATTATTTGGAATTGTCACCGTCCTCCCCTGAAGGGTTTTGATTCTAGTAGACCTTATTCCAATTTCAGTAACTGTACCATCGATCCCGCTAACTTTCACCCTATCTCCAACTCTGAAAGGTCTGTCGATAAATACCGTTATACCACCAAAGATGTTAGCGACGAAGTCCTTTGCTGCCATAGCCATAGCAATACCTCCAATTCCAACACCAGCAAGCAAAGCTCCTACATCATAGCCCGCATTTTGCATTGCCATAATCACACCCAAAGACCAGATACTGAATGCTAATGTCTTTTTCAAAATAGGTGCCATATCACTAATCATAGACTCTTGACTAGAAAGCGACGACATCAGATGAGCAACCAACGAATTAAGCAGCCTTGCAGCTAGCCAAGTTGCGTTAAGTACTGTAGCAATTTTAAAAATTTTATATACATACTCATCCGTTAAATCGAAGTGTAGATGAGAGTAGCCAAGGAAAAAACCAAACAACACGATAGCAATACTTATTGGCTCTTCTATTGCGTCAACAATCACATCATCAACTTCAGTTTCAGTGGATGCAGCCAACTTTTTAAGTCTACTACTAAACAGTTTATAGAAAATTCTTGCAACTACAACACTACCGACAACATATGCAAGTGCTATTCCCCACTCAGAAAGTGGGTTACCTAAAAATTCGAACTCTAATAAATTCATATGGCTAAAATCGGAATACTGGATGATATCTTTGCAATATGGTGAAAAAAGCTTCAACAAACCTCTTCACAGGCCCTTCACTTAAAATTGGAGTACTGGGGGGAGGTCAATTAGGCAGAATGATGATCCAAGCTGCTATAAATCTCGACGTTAGAGTAGAAGTCATGGACCCCGATCCTGATGCCCCATGTAGCTCACTGACTCACCGCTTTGTTTGCGGTGATTTAAATGATGCAGACGCCGTTTACGAATTTGGTAAGGAGCTTGATGTTATCACAATCGAGATTGAAAACGTTAGTGTAGAGGGTCTTAAGAGACTTGAAAACAGCGGTGTAAGAGTTATCCCAAAGCCAGCACACATTGAGCTTATCCAAGATAAGGGGATTCAAAAGAAGTTCTTTGTAGACAATGGAATTGCTACTTCTGACTTCCAATTAGTTGAAGAGGGAGGCGACATTAACAGGTTTGGATTTCCTGTAGTAATGAAGCTGAGAAAAGGAGGCTACGACGGAAGAGGGGTTTCAATTATTAAAACTGAAGCTGAAGCAGATACAAAAAGATTCTCTGAAAAAAGTTTGATTGAAAAAGCTGTTGACATTGATAAAGAAATCAGTGTAATCGTTGCTCGAAACGCTGATGGAGATATCACTTCGTATCCTGTTGTTGAGTCAGTATTCGACCCTGTAGCAAATCTTGTTTCTTCTCTAATTGCTCCAGCAAATATTGATGCAGCTGCCGAAAAAGAAGCACGTGAAATTGCAATTAAAGTGGTCGATGCCATGGAATTTGTAGGGCTTATGGCTGTTGAGTTATTCTTAAACACTGATGGCGAAATCCTTGTCAATGAAGTTGCCCCGAGAACACACAATAGCGGGCATCATACTATTGAAGGAAATAGCACCTCACAATTTGCCCAGCACCTTAGAACTGTTGTAGGATTTCCACTAGGATCAACTGCTTTATTACACAATGCAGCAGGCATGATAAACTTGCTTGGAGCAGAAGGAGCTCATGGAAAACCTGTATATGAAGGACTTGGGACTGCTATTGAAATGGAGGGTGTAAATCCGCATCTATACGGTAAATCAACTGTTAAACCTCATAGAAAAATGGGGCATATCACAGTAACTGGCTTATCTATGGAAGAGGTCCAAAACAAATTGTTGAAACTTCAAAAATTAGTTCGCGTGACTGGTACCGAATAAGGGTACTTTAGCTACATGGATTTAGGTTCTAAAAAACGCATTGCAGTATTAGCAGGAGGTTACTCTGGCGAAGCAGTCATCTCACTTCAAAGTGCTGCTACAGTTATAGAAAATCTAGACACAAACCTTTTCGAGCCTGTTTTAGTTAGAATAGACCCAGAATCATGGTGGGTAGTTGACGAGAAAAACGGAAATCCCTCGATAGATAAAAGTGACTTTACTTTTTCTAACTCTGAAGGAAAGCAAATTTCCTTCGACGCTATATTTCTCATGGTGCACGGAACACCAGGAGAAGATGGAATCCTCCAAAAATATTTTGAAGAATTAAACCTCCCATTCACAACAGGTTCATCAGAGTCCGTAAGTGGAACTTTCAATAAATTTAAAACCACATCTAAGCTGCGAGATGCTGGATTTGTCGTTGGCGCATCAGAATTAAGCGACGTCGGCCATGAAAAAATCATTTCAAATGTTGGATTTCCATGTTTTGTTAAGCCAAATCAAGGCGGTTCAAGTTTAGGGATTTCAAAAGTCAACTCTATTGAAGAGCTTGAGCCAGCTATTGAAGCGGCAAGAAACACTGGTGCTGATAGCATCATAGTTGAAGCACTTTTAGAGGGAAGAGAGTTTTCAATGGGTATTGTACCAGGAGCAAATAATGAGGCAATCGCAATGCCTATTACTGAGATCATCACCGAGAATGAATTCTTTGACTATGAGGCCAAGTATGAAGGAGCTTCCGAGGAAATCACTCCAGCTGACATAAGTGATGCTCAACGAACCATTATGCAAGAATCAGGAGTGAAAGCATACAAACTTCTAGGTTGTCGGGGCATGGTTAGAATTGACTTCATCCTAGTTGATGCGGAAAAACCAGCGATACTTGAAGTAAATACTGTACCAGGATTTTCTAAAATGAGCATACTTCCTCAGCAACTTGAGGAAGCAGGCATTTCTATTAAGGACATGCTTACAAGAGTGATCAACTCTTAATTCTTTCAGGATTATCTTTAATAAAGGCCTTCCAACCACTACCTCCCTTCTGCATTGTTGGAGAAATTAATTGGAAATGATGACAAAGAGCAACTGCAAGACCATCTGTTGCATCAAGATGTTTGGGCATTTGGTCATCCTTTAATTTCAAAGTCCTTTGCACCATCGCGGCGACTTGCTCTTTTGAAGCTGAACCTGATCCAGTAATTGCTTTCTTAACCTTCCTAGGAGCGTACTCTGCAATACTAACTTCCTTACTCAAAGCCGCGGAAAATGCAACCCCCTGTGCCCTACCTAACTTAAGCATCGACTGCACGTTTTTTCCGAAAAATGGCGCTTCAACTGCCATCACATCAGGAGAATGAGAGTCAATAAGTTGAGCGCATCTATCATAAATCTTCTTCAGTTTGAGAGCGTGGTCTGAAATCTTTGAAAGATGAAGAGCCCCCATTTCAAGCATCTCAATAGTGTTCTTACCACTAGTTCTGATAATGCCATAACCCATAATTGTGGTGCCTGGGTCAATACCTAAAATGATCGTCTCTTTATTTTTCATACCGGACTAAAGTAATAAATCCCGAACTTAGTAACGTGAATACCCAGCTCACTTTTAAACAAAAGCTTCTAGGCGAAAAACTTGCAATGGCAGGTTTAACCTGGATTACTTTTTGGATTTGCATAGCTCTCGCTGGCCCACTGCTCAGGCTTGATAAAGACCCTAATACTAACACCCAGCACGAAGCATATAGTTTTTCAGAGCCAGGAACCGAGGCTGTTTTAGAAGATGGTACAAAATTTACCTATTGGCTAGGAAGCGATAAATACGGTCGAGATTACATGAGTAGACTTATGGCTGGCTCATCAATAAGTCTATCAGTTGCTGGTATATCAGTCCTAATTAGTTTAATAATCGGGCTTTTTATGGGAGCAATATCCGGATACTTTGGTGGAGTTCTCGATGCTGTGATCAGCTGGTTTTTTCAAGTGGTATGGACTATACCTACTCTATTAATGGTCATAGCTATCACCGTAGCATTTGGCAAGGGATTCTGGCAAGTCTTTGTAGCAATAGGTCTCACAATGTGGGTAGAAGTAGCAAGGATAGTAAGAGGCCAATTCATCTCTATGAGAGAACTGGAATATGTGAAGGCTGCAAAAGCATTAGGCGTTAGTGATTTCAGAATAATGTTCAAGCATATGTTGCCCAATGCTATGGGGCCCATTATTGTGGTGGCAGCCTCAAATTTTGCCGCAGCTATCTTAATTGAATCTGGCTTAAGCTTTTTAGGAGTTGGAGCCCAAATTCCTGCTCCGTCCTGGGGAAACATTATCAATGAGCACTATCATTTGCTGACAAGTGACCTAGCATGGTTAGCTATTTTGCCGGGCGCTCTTATTGCAAGCTTAGTTCTTGCCTTTACCTGGTTAGGTGACGGATTAAGGGTAGCTTTTGAAGTAAATAAGTAAATTTGAGTATGGAAGAGTTAGGACCTAATACTAAAGGCAAGCTTGTTTATGTAGCAGGACACACCGGCATGGTGGGTTCAGCAATTGTGAGAGCGCTTGAAAAGCTAGGGCATGAAAATTTTATTCTTAGAACTTTCAAGGAACTAGACTTAAGAGATGCGGAAGCTGTAAATGAATTTTTTGAAAAAGAAAAACCACAATTAGTTTACCTAGCAGCTGCTAAAGTTGGTGGAATACTCGCCAACATGAAATACCCTGCTGATTTCCTGTTTGACAATCTGGCTATTTCGCAAAATGTTATTAGGTCTTCACACAAATACGGCGTTGAGAAACTACTTTTTTTAGGCAGCTCATGTATCTATCCGAAATTTGCTCCTCAACCCATTTCTGAGGATTCACTATTAACTGGTGAACTTGAGCCAACTAACGAACCTTATGCAATTGCGAAAATTGCCGGCATTAAATTGTGCGAGGCATACAGAGCGCAATATGGCTGCAATTTTATTAGTGCAATGCCCACAAATCTTTATGGTCCTGGCGACAACTATCATCCTGAAAATTCTCATGTTCTGCCTTCTCTAATTAGAAGATTTCACGATGCAAAAAAGAAAAATTTATCAGATTTGATTTGCTGGGGATCTGGCGAACCTAGGAGGGATTTCCTACATGTAGATGACCTTGCTAAGGCGTGTCTATATTTGATGGAGAATTATAATGAAGAGGGGTGGATTAATGTAGGAACTGGATCAGACCTTAGAATTAAAGATCTTGCCAATATGGTAAAAGAGGTCGTAGGTTATAAGGGCGAAATTAAGTGGGACACCTCGAAACCTGACGGAACACCTAGGAAATTGCTGAATGTTGGCCTTATAAACTCAATAGGCTGGAGGGCGCAGATAAACCTTAGAAAAGGTATTGAATCTGTTTACGAAAAATACGCTGTAGACGGTGCTTGCTGATGTAGTTTTGCACTAGCAAAATGGGTCACAGTACAATTAAAGATATAGGTGCACTTTACAAGCTCAGGTTGGGCTTTTTTGTGGTGATGTCTGCCGTTCTGGGATGGTTCATGGGTACTGAATTCATCGATGTCACATCGACTTTGCTTCTTACTATTGGTGGCTACTTGCTAACTGGTGCCTCAAATGGCCTAAACCAAATCTTCGAAAAGGACATCGACGACCAAATGAAGAGGACCATGAATAGGCCGCTCCCATCTGGCAGGATGACTGTGTCACAAGCTTTGTTTTGGAGCATACTTGCTGGTGTTATTGGAATAGGCTGTCTTTATATACTTAATGCAATAGCTGCACTTCTAGGTCTTATTGCATTAGTCCTATATGCCTTTGTGTACACACCTCTAAAGTCTAAGACTTACCTATGCGTTTTTGTTGGTGCCATACCTGGTGCCCTTCCTCCTATGATAGGATATGTAGCTGCAACAAAAGGTAATTTTGGGATAGAGCCTGGCGTTTTATTCGCAGTGCAATTCATGTGGCAATTTCCTCACTTTTGGGCAATTGCATGGCTTCAGGATGAGGACTACTCTAAAGTGGGTTACAAAATGATGCCTTATGGAGAAGGTGTTAGCGATAGATCAGCCCAAATAATCTTACTCTACACTCTTTTTTGTATCCCAGCTAGTATGCTACCTTGGGCCATGCCTAACGGCAGTCCTATGGTAGGGACTACTGCTTTAGTAATAGCAATATTGTGTGGATTAGGGTTTACATGGTTCGCCATTAAACTAAAAATTAACAAGACAAATGAGGCAGCGAAAAACTTGATGTTTTCGAGTTTTGCCTACCTCCCCATTGTTCAAATCACATACGTACTAGACAAAATTTAAATGGAAATACAAGAAAATAGAGATTCAACTAAGAGAATGCTGATGTACATCATTGTATTCGCAATAACAATGTTGTTTGCCGGTTTTATTAGTGCTTACATCGTAAGTAGTATGGGCCAATACTGGATGCATATCACTCCTCCAAACTTGATCATTGCATCAAATATTATTATCGTGGTGTCTTCTCTTACTGTTTGGCTTGCGCTTAAAGCAATTAGAGCAGGAGCAGAGAAAAAATCACTTTTTCTTCTATTCTTAACTCTAATCCTAGGTGTGAGTTTCGCAGTTACTCAATATAAGGGCTGGAGCGAATTAGACGGCATGGGTTTTGGGGGTAAAATCTTAGAAACTGAGGCTGGCAAGAAAGGGTCTTGGAATCGCCTTGAAACAGTTTTAAACAATGAAAATGCCATTTACGGTGAGGACTACGAAATAAAAGTTGACGGTCAGGCTCTAATTTTTGACGTTGAGACTAAAGAGTTATACGCACCAAACGATAGCCTAAAAAGAGTCCCAATTACTAACGAAGTTGAGGTATTGACTAACTCAAGCAGTGGTTATATGGCGGTTATAATCGTGATGCACATCCTTCACTTAGTACTAGGGCTCATATACTTAGTTGTGAATATTCGAAGAGTAAATGATGGTGTTATTAATACTGAGAATAATGTTCAAATTGAAGCTTTAGGTATATACTGGCACTTCCTTGGTGGGCTCTGGCTTGTGTTATTTTTTATCCTCTTCTCAGTTTAGAATCATTATTAAGTAGATTAGGCTGCAGTACCTTAAATTTGCACACAAATTAGCAATCATATTTGACAATGGCTGGACATTCAAACGACAAGTTATCGAAAGAAGAACTCTGGGGCGGAGGTCGTTCTCCATTTGGGGTTAGTTACGGAAAAATGATGATGTGGTTTTTTCTCGTTTCCGATGCACTGACTTTTAGCGGACTTTTGGTTGCATATGGTTTTGCACGTTCTGCGAGCGAAACTGAATGGCCTATTGGCGAGCAAGTATTCAGAGCTCTTCCAGGACTAGAAGGTGAATACCCACTCATCTACGTAGCATTAATGACATTCATACTGATTGTCTCTTCTGTAACTATGGTACTAGCGGTAGAAGCTGGACACAGAAATGATAAGAAAGGGGTTCTTCGTTGGATGGGAGCTACAATTATTGGTGGTTTATTTTTCCTAGGCTCTCAAGCATGGGAGTGGAGCCACTTTATTCACGGAAGTGGTGGCCATTTCAACATTAAGACTGAAATGACAGTTACAGATGATAATGGTGTAGAACACATATTATCTGAGGACACTCCTATTTACATGGATCATCACTTTGGTGATATTGCTTTAGCTATGCAGAAGAATCCATCTTCTGTCGAAGTAATTAACAATCACGGCCATGTAAAGCTTGTTGAGTACGGCGAGCATCAGCACGAAGCTGAATTACACAGCCTTACGCTTAATAAGTATATCTCTGGCGAAACTCACATTAGTGGTGAAGACGCTGTAAGACTTTGGGAAAATAGAATTAACAGCGCTATGGTATTCGGTGCAAACATGCACGATAATGAGTACGCACTACAGCAGTCATACGCTAACTTCTTCTTCTTCATTACAGGTTTCCACGGATTCCACGTATTTTCTGGTGTAATCATCAACATCATCATATTCTTAATGGCATTAAACGGAGTGTTTGAGCGTCGTAAGCACTATGAAATGGTTGAGAAGACTGGTCTTTACTGGCACTTTGTCGACCTTGTATGGGTATTCGTATTCACATTCTTCTACCTAATCTGATAGCACTTAAAGAAATTTATTATGGAAAGAGACGATCTAATAGTAAACGATAGCTACGCGTTAAACGCTCACCACAGTGAGGAGGATGGAAAGAAGATCCGTAAGAAAATCATGTTTGTTACTGTTCTTCTTACTCTTATTACAGCCGTAGAGGTTGCAATGGGTATATTTTTCAAAAGAGCTGCAACATTTGAATGGACTGCTATCAAGTGGACATTCATTATTATGACTCTTGTAAAGGCAGGATACATCGTACTAGTATTCATGCACCTTGGAGATGAAAGAAAGAACTTAAGAAACACCATCTTAATTCCCTATTTAGTATTTATTGGTTATCTAATATGGATTGCTTTCACTGAGGGAGCAGGACACTTAGAGAACTTTATTTCTCTCCATTAAAGATGAAAGCGTTAAAGCGATTAGCTTTAATCCTAATAATTGCTGGCCCTTGTGTTATCTGTATCCTAATTCTAGGTGTGGGTATGGAACACAAGTTTAAAACACTCCCTTATTACACTTCTGAACGTATAGCTGATACTGTTGAAGCTAATGGCCACCTTGTTGGTAAATTTGAATTTGTGAACCAAAACTCCCAAAAGTTTGGTTCTAAAGATCTACTTGGTTCAGTGTGGATCGCTGCCTTTTTCTCAACTGGTGGGGAGCATGCGGGAAACGCGACCAAGCAGCTTCTTTGGCCTAATTTTAGATACAGAGATGTTGAAGGAATCAACATTGTTTGCTTCAGTTTAGATCCTGAGCATGACACTCCAGAAGTGTTGAAAGAGTATGTTGATCTCACAACAAGGTACAATAGTGTAGATGACAAATGGCAATTCCTTACCGGTGAAAAATCAGCTATTGATAATTGCATCGCAGATCAATTTTTGATTAAAAGGGACTCTGAGGATCCAGACAATATTTCTACGTTTCTTCTAATTGACAAAGATGGATATATCAGAGGAATCTATGATGCCATATCCGAGAATGCATTAAGAGATGCTACAGAGGACATTGCTCTTTTGAGAAAGGAGATGGATAATGAAGAGTACAGACTCAGAAAACTCTTTGAAGACATTGACTCACAAAATGAATATAGGCCTACCCCTCCTGTACTAGGAATGCCTGGGCACACGGTTCCTCCATTTGCATTTTTGAGCATTGATAGCGTTGAGGTGACAAATAGAGATGTAGAAGGAAAGATTAGGATAGTAGATTATTTCTTTACTCACTGTCCAACAATTTGTCCTGTTCTAAGTAGTCAGCTTGCAAGAACTCAAGAGATCTTAGCTGATAGGGGTATTACAAATGAAGATTTGATCATTCTATCTCATTCTGTTGATCCAATAAGAGATACCCCTGAAAGAATTGATGAGTATGCCAAAATGATGAATGCTGATACAACTCAGTGGAAATTCTTAACTGGCAATAAAGAAGACTTATACGAGCAAGCAAAAGAAGGATACCTTTTAACAGCTTTAGAAAACGACACAGCTGCAGGTGGTTTCTTCCACTCAGATATATTCGCTTTAATAGACAAAGAGGATAAGATCAGAGGTATGTATGACGGAACTTCTACAGCAGAAGTAGACGAAATGATACTAGATATCCATAAATTGCTTGATGAATAAACTGTTTTAGCATGAATATCTCTGATAAGAGTCTTAAGTACTTAATTATTACTATTTCAATTGTAATTCCAGTTGTTGTTACTGCACTTAGATATTTACCTTCTCCCGAACTTAGCGCAGAAACAACTGCTCAAATTAGAGAGTTATCAAAATTGAATGCAATAATTAATGGAACTACTTTTTTCATATTAATCGCTGCTTGGTTTGCTATTAAAAACAAAAATATTGGTTTACATAAAAAACTAACAACTGTAGCAATGGTAT
>MDTA01080473.1_pt1 | contig 10212 bp, 16 predicted proteins | sample 811151 | NCBI WGS metagenome assembly MDTA01 (sample SAMN05326648, study PRJNA326480) | marine metagenome | isolation source: seawater | place: Indian Ocean: South | collected 2010 | reverse complement strand
TAGCTACCTATATTACCAAGACCTATAATTGCTATATTAAGTTTTTTCATAATTAATTATTGTCTTGTTGTTATATCTGGGAAGTCTTTTTTTTTTCCTTGGTTAAGTAAATATTTAGATATTTCATCAATACTACATTTATCTAAAATTGTACAAACATCGACAACATTTTTTCTCTCATTATTCACATTAAATTTTTCAATTTTAAGTTTCTTTTGCTCTTTTGACTCGAGCTTTGTTGAAACTTTACTTTTTTTAATCTTTTTAACAATTTTTTTATCCTTTTTTTTAGATTTTATTCTTTCTTTTATTTTATTTTTTTCATTTTTAGATAATTCTTTTAATTTTTTATTATTATTTTTCTTAGAAAAAATATTTACTTTTCTATCACCTTTTGTATTTTGTTGCAGATTAAGTTCAACTAAATCTATATCGTCTTTATAATTTTTATTTATTATTTTTACCTCAATTGATAGATTTTCTTCAAAATATTGCTCTGCTTCAGATTTATTTATGCAAGCATGATCCCCGCATATTAAAACTGTTTTTGGTTTAGTACAGTTTGTTATTGAAAATAGTAATAAAATTACTAAAATTATTTTCATTTTAGGCCTAACTGTTCTGGAAATTTGAATAAAAGATTCATATTTTGAATCGCTTGACCGGATGCACCTTTTACCAAATTATCTATTGCTGAAAATATAATAACTTTATTTTTTATTCTTGTTTCACAAACAGAAATTTCACAATTATTTGTATTTAAAACATTACCTGAACCTAGCGAAGAATTTAATTTTTGAATTTTTACAAAACTTGATTTCTTATAAAATTTTATCAAACAATTTCTTAAATAATTTGCTGATTTGCCTTTTTTTACATGAACATATATTGTTGTTAGTATTCCTCTAAAAGTAGGAAGTAAGTGCGGGTTAAAAGTAAAATTTACTTTTTTTTTAGTTAATTTAGAAAATTGTTGATCAATTTCGCAAATGTGTCTATGATTTTTTGTGCTATACGCAAAAGTTGAAGAGTATAAATTTTTGTGAGTAAATTTCTTTTCTAAACTTTTGCCTGCACCCGAATATCCCGATTTTGAGTCAATTGTAATATCATTTAAATCAATAAGATTATTATTGATTAAAGGGATCAAGGGAATTTGTATAGAAGTCGGATAACAACCTGGGTTTGCGATTATTTTAAAATTATTTATTGAATATTTGTTTAGTTCTGGAATAGAATAAATGCTCTGTTTAATTAAGTTTTTTGCTTTATGTTTTTTTGCATAATTTTTCTTATATACGCTAGTGTTTTCTATTCTAAAATCAGCTGACAAGTCAATAAATTTAAGATTCTTGTATTTCGGTAAAATTTTTTTAATTAATTCCTGCGCTTTACCGTTTGGCAAAGATAAAAAAATCAGATCAAGCATTTGCCATTTAACATCATTTATAGATGAAATTTTAGGTAAATTTTTTTTTATTCTTTTATCGAAAAAAGTTATTTTTTTTCCCAGTTTTTTAGTTGCACATAGATATTTGATTTTTACTTTAGGATGTCTTGATAAAAGCAAAATAAGATCTAAACCTGTATATCCTGTTGCACCTATTACAGCTATATTAATTTTATTATACTTAGACATATAGTCTTATATCATCGTCCTCGATAATAGTTAAATTTAAATGATTATCTCTTAGAGAATTGAAAGCTTCTTCTGGCTTTTCTATGACCGTATTTTTTACGTTCAACAACCCTAGAGTCTCTGGTTGTTAATTTATCTTTTTTTAAATTTTTCTTTAAATTTTCATCATGTGAAATAAGAGCTTTAGATATGCCTAAAATAATAGCTCCTGCTTGGCCTGATAATCCGCCGCCTTTTACTGAACATTTAACATCATAGTTTTTAGATACCTCAGAAATTTCTAAAGGTCTTGTGACAATAATTTGATGAACTGGTCTTTTAAAGTATTCGTTCATTTTTAAACCATTAACATGAATGTTTCCTGAACCCTTTTTTACCCATACTTTAGCTATCGATCTTTTTCTTCTACCAGTTGCATATTTACTATCTTTAAAATCTAGCTTTAATTTTTTGGATTTTATAGATGTTTGATTAGTATTTTCCATTATAATTTCACTACATTCTTTTTATTTAGTTTTTGAAAGTCAATTACTTTAGGTTTTTGCATTTCATGAGGGTGTTTTTCACCGTTATAAATTTTTAGTTTAGTTAACTGTTTTTTTGCTAATGGTCCTCCAGGTAACATTCTTTTAACCGCTGATTTAAGAATTTGTTCTGTTTTATTTTTTTCTTTTAATAATAATGGACTAGTTTCTTTAATTCCTCCTGGATGACCAGTGTGTCTATAATATTTCTTTTTTAAAAATTTCTTACCAGAAAATTTAATTTTATCAATATTTGTTACAATAACAAAATCACCATTGTCCATATGGGGATTGTATGTAGCTTTGTTTTTTCCTCTTAAGACTTTTGATATATAAGCCGCAAGTCTTCCCACAGCTGCATCTTGAGCGTTAATAATATACCAGTCTTTTTTAACTTCTTTTTTTTTAATAAAAGGTGTCATGATAATGGGCGATAAATACAAAGAAAGAGTATTAAAGTCAATTTATTTAACTCTCAAAAAATATAGATTTAAAGCGCTTAAAATTAACAACACGCTTGTGATTTGGTGTGCAGATGCCAAATAAATATTGAGATTACTTATCAAAGTAAAAACACCTAACAAAGCTTGTAAGAATAAGAAAAATATTAAAACATTTATAGATTTATACAATAATACAATTTTCGTTTTATAAATTATAATTGAAAGATATAAAACGTACAAAACTATAATATAGGCTAGGGTCCTATGATAAAATTGAACTAATGAGTGATTATCAAATTCGAATAAATTAACTATATTTATTTTTATTATATCATTTGGAAAAAAACTTTCGCCCATTAATGGCCAGGTTTGATAAATTTTTCCTGCATCAAGCCCTGAAACAAACGCCCCGAATATTATTTGAAAAAAAATAAGAAAGATTAAACTCAAAAAAGGCAAATTATATTTTGAAAATGAAAAAAAAACTTTATTTTCTTTTGACTCGAAATTTTTTAATAGCCAAAAAATTGACGATATAATAATAATTGCCATAGATAAATGAATTGCTAATCTATAATGACTAACTGTAATATTGTTAACTAAACCACTTTTAACCATGTACCAGCCTATTACACCTTGAAAAACTATAAGTGAAAAGATTAAACAACAAATTTTAATATATTTTAAATCGATTTTTTTAGATAGATAAAAATAAATTAGAGGTAGCAAAAAAAATAAACCAATAAATCTGGCAATAATTCTGTGAATATATTCCCAGTAAAATATAATTTTAAATTCGGCTAAACTCATGTTGAAATTTAATAATTTATATTGTGGAATTTTTTTATATTCGTTAAAATATTGGCTCCATGTTACATCACTTAAAGGTGGTAAAATTCCTCTAAAAAGTTCCCACTCAGTAATGGAAAGACCGGAATTTGTTAATCTAGTTAATCCACCGATTATAATGATAAAAAGTACTAATATTAAAGATGTAAGCAACCAATAAGAAAATAATTTATCTATTTTTTTCTCGTTTGCGAACATAATAAATAATATATACTGATTTAAATATTCTGATATTTTTATATTGTCGCTATGATAAACAAAAACATACATAAAATTAGAAAAAAATTAGATAAATTAGATAATAGCCTATTAGAAATAATTAAAAAAAGAACCAAGTTAGTTGATAAAGTTATTCAAAACAAAAAATTTAAAAAAGATATCGTTGATAAAAAAAGAATAAAAGTAATTATTAAAAATATATCCAAAAAATCAAGGCAAAGAAAAATAGATCCACTGATTACTGAAAGGATATGGAAATCTATGATTAATGCTTTTATAGATTATGAGTTTAGAAATTTTAATAAAAAGAAATAATTATTTACTGTGTGGTGGCAGTTTTTTTTCTACAAAAAACTCGTGTTTACGTGTGTTTGGATTGTATTTCTTTAGTTTAAGTTTATTTTTAGCTTTCTCACCTTTTGTAGGTTTTTTTGCGTAATAGATAAATTTGCTATCAGGATTACTTTCTGGAACCATTCTAACTTTAAGATGAGTTTTTTTTGCCATATTTTTTTATCTTGTTTATTTTATCTAGTATCAATTTACTTTTAGTTTTCAGATTTTTTTTATAATATTCAGCTTTTAAACTATGAGAGTTATAAGCGTCAAGTTTATTTACATCTGAATTTATCATTTTTTTTACTCCAGAGACTGATAAACCTTTATTTTTTAGTAGAAATTTTATCATCTTTATAATTTCAATTTGATCTGATGAATAATATCGACGATTGTTTATCTTTTTAGGTCGTATAATCTTAAATTCTTTTTCCCAATATCTTAACGTATGATTAAGCGGTTTATTTGTCTTCGAATTATATAATTCCAAAATTTTTGAAACTTCTGAAATACTTTTAAATTTACTCATGTATCTTATTAACTTTTTCTGATATCTTTTTTGAAAGTTTAAAAGAAATTGTTTTTCTAGATTCTATTACAAATTCTTTTTTTGTTTTAGGATTTCTTCCCATTCTTTTATCTTTATTTATGACCTTAAATGAACCAAGATTTTTAAGATTTAGGCTTCCTTTTTTAATATTTAAAATCAAAACATTAATAAAATCATCTATAATTTTTTTGGAAAAATTTGTTGAGAAACCTGTTTTTATACTTAAGTTATTTACTATATCAATTTTTTTATAATTTTTTTTAAACACTTTTTGAATGTCTTAAATTATTTTTTATCTCTGACATCAAATTACCTTTTATTATTTTGTAACATAAATCTATTGAATGATAAAAGCCAATCGAGTCAATTCCACCATGACTTTTTACAACAGGGCCATTTAATCCAAGGAATATTGCGCCATTATATTTTCTTGGATCTAATTTGTCTCTAAATTTCTTTAATGAAAAGTAAGAAAATATTATTGATATTTTTGAGATAATATTTTCTGTAAGTGTTTTTTTTAGATTATTTGTAATAAATTTTGCAGTACCTTCTGCTGTTTTTAAAGCTATATTGCCTGTAAATCCATCTGTGATTATTACGTTTGAGTCTCCACTCATAATATTATTTCCTTCGATATATCCCTTGTAAATAAAGTTATCCTCACCTGATAATTCACGTAATCTTTTAGATGCTGTCTTTAGTGTTTCTGTTCCTTTCATCTCTTCAGATCCAACATTCAATAATGATACTTTTGGTTTTTCGTTAGGAAATAGGGATTTAAATAAAGCTGAACCTAATTCAGCGAAGTCCACAAGATTTTGATCATTACACTCGATGTTTGCACCTAAATCAAGAACAACATTCATACCATTTTGATTAGGCCATAAACCTGCCAAAGCAGGTTTGCTAACTTCATTCATCATTTTTAAAATCATTCTAGAAATTACTAGTAGAACTCCTGTGTTTCCTGCTGATAAACTAATATCGGATTTACCATCCAACTGATGCTGAATACAATTCCACATGCTCGTATTTTTTGCATTTTTAACAGCAGTTAATGGTTTTTCATCATCGGAAACAACAGATTTAGAGTCATAGATATTAATTAAATCAGTTTCCATACTAATATTTTCAATTTTTTGTTTTAAAATTGCTTCTTTGCCAAATACATTAATTACAAAATCATTATTAGATTTATTTTTTTCTAAGAATAGCTTGATACCTTCTATAGTTTTATTTGGCGAATTGTCACCGCCCATTGCATCAATTGCAATAGAAATTTTTTTTTGCATGATTTCGAATTTAGATATCTAAAATTTTTTTACCGTTGTAATAACCAGATTTTAAATCAATATGATGTGAAAGTTTGTATTCTCCACTTTTTTTATCTTCTACAATGTTAATTGCAGATAACTTGTGATGAGATCTTCTCATCTTTTTACGTGATATCGAAGTTTTTCTTTTAGGAACTGCCATGATTAATTTTTAAATTTAACAATTTCTTTTAACATATTATCCAATGAAAGTTCAAAGCAAAAATTGAAGAAATTAGAAAAATATTTCTCAAAATTAGCATATTTTGAGTTATTATTTCCTTTTAACACATCGAAATAGTTAAATATTAAAGACTGATTAAGTTTGAATGAATTATTAAATTCTTTCTTTTGATCTATTTTCAATAAAATATCGTAAAGAATTTTATTAAAATCTTTCATCTTTTTGTTAACGGTTACATCGCCAAAACCCAACTCCCTTAAATTGTACTCTATATTATGGAAAAAAAAATCATATGAATTTTGATCGAGTTTTGAGCCTTTTTTTTTAAATATGATCATTAAAATTGAAAAATGTATAAACATAAGATAAATTCTAGTTTCAAAAGAGTCTTTTAATCCAACCGTTTTATAAAAAAAAATGTTTCTAGATAAAACTAATAGTGTATTATACAAATTGTTATCATGGTTTTTAAAACTAAACATAATTTAATAAAACTCTTATTTCTTATATTAATTTTTTTACAAGCATGTCAATTAAAAGAAGCAAAAAATAAACATGGAATTGTATTTTTAGAAAATAGAGCTAAAAAATTAACTATTAATTACTCTAATACTAATGACGTTATTAATATCATAGGTCAGCCTCATTCAACAGGTATAAATAATCAATTAAATTGGATCTATATTGAACGTGTATTTTCTAGAGGGAAATTTCATAAATTAGGGAAAAACGTATTAACCTCTAATAATGTATTAGTTTTAACTTTTGATAAATTTGGCATTTTAAAAGAAAAAAAATTCTTAAACAAAGAGGACCTAAATAAATTGTCTTTTTCCGAAGAGATAACAGAAAATGATTTAGCAAAAAAAAGTTTTGTTGAGAAATTTCTTAATAGTATTAAATCGAAAATGTATAGAAATAGGTAGGTTTAATGTGCGATTACTGCCAAAAGTAATAAAGCTACAATATTTGTAATTTTAATCATAGGATTTACAGCTGGTCCTGCCGTATCTTTGTAAGGGTCGCCAACAGTGTCACCTGTTACAGCGGATTTGTGTGCTTCAGATCCTTTACCACCAAAATTTCCATCTTCAATATATTTTTTAGCATTATCCCATGCACCACCACCTGCAGTCATAGATACAGCAACGAATAACCCTGTAATAATAACTCCCAATAACATTGCGCCTAATGATGATAATGCAGCCTCCATGCCACCAATTTGAAATATAATAAAGTAAAGAATTACTGGCGACAATACAGGTAATAATGATGGAATTATCATTTCTTTAATCGCTGCCTTAGTTAAAAGATCTACTAATCTACCATAATCAGGTTTTCTTTTTCCTTTCATTATTCCAGGGATCTTTTTAAACTGTCTTCTTACTTCAACCACAACAGCTCCACCTGCTCTACCAACAGCTTGCATACCCATTGATCCAAATAAATAAGGCAACATTCCACCAATTAATAATCCTGCTACTACAAAAGGATTTGATAGATCGAATGTTACTGTAACACCCTCTAAAGCTGAACCCTTAACTGTTGAAAAATATTTAATATCTTCTGTATATGCTGCAAATAAAACTAAAGCTCCTAATCCGGCAGAGCCAATAGCATATCCTTTAGTTACTGCTTTTGTAGTATTACCTACTGCATCTAAAGCATCAGTTGTTTTTCTTACATTTTTTGGAAGTTTTGACATCTCTGCTATACCACCAGCGTTATCTGTAACTGGTCCATAAGCATCTAAAGCAACAACCATACCAGTCAAAGCTAACATAGCTGTTACTGCAATTGCTATCCCATACAAACCAGCAAGCTCATTTGTGAATAATATACCAGCAACAATTATTAAAGCTGGAATTGCTGTAGCCTCCATTGAAATTGCGAGTCCTTGGATTACATTTGTTCCATGACCAGTTGTTGAAGACTGCGCGACGGTTTTAACTGGTCTGTAATTCGTGCCAGTATAATATTCTGTAATCCATATTAATAATCCTGTAATTATAAATCCGACGACTCCACAAATATACAAATCCATTCCATTAAAAGTTTTTCCACTATTTGAATATGAGTCTTTAAGTCCGACAATTGAGTCAGTTACAGGATATAATATTACAAGGGATGTAATAGCTGTAACGATAAAACCTTTATACAATGCTCCCATAATGTTTTTACCTTTTCCAAGTTTAACAAACCATGTACCTATAATTGATGTAATTATACATGCGCCGCCTATAGCTAGAGGATAAATCATCAAATTATAATCTGATGGAAAGAAAATAGAGGATAAAACCATTGTTGCAACAATGGTCACAGCGTAGGTTTCAAACAAGTCTGCTGCCATGCCAGCACAATCACCTACGTTATCACCTACATTATCCGCTATAACAGCTGGATTTCTTGGATCGTCTTCAGGTATACCAGCTTCAACTTTTCCAACTAGGTCAGCACCAACATCAGCTCCTTTTGTAAAAATACCTCCGCCAAGTCTTGCAAAAATAGAAATTAAAGATGCTCCGAAACCAAGAGCCACTAATGCATTAATGATCTCTCTATTATCCACATTCAAATTGATTAAAATTATATAATAAAAAGTAATAGCTAATAAAGCTAGACCTGCTACTAATAATCCGGTTATCGCTCCAGATTTAAAAGCAATAGTTAAACCAGATTGTAAACTTTGCCTTGCTGCTTCAGCTGTACGAACATTAGCTTTTACTGATATAAGCATTCCAACATAACCAGCAACACCTGACAAAAAAGCTCCAATAAAGTATCCAATACCTACAAGAAGACTGAAAAAATAGGTTACAATTGCAAGTACTAAAATTCCTACAATTGCGATAGTCTTATATTGTCTATTTAAATAAGCCTTAGCTCCTATCTGAATAGCCTCGGCAATTTCTTGCATTCTTGAATTCCCGGCACTAGACGAAATAATTTGACCAGACAGTAAATAACTGTAAGCAACGGCCAAAACTCCGATAAAGGCTATCAAGTAAAGTAATTCTAAAAAATTAGTCATTATTTAAAGCGCATAGATGCCAAATTAATCTAAAAAACGCAAGCTAAACTTCGATATAAATAACAGGATTTTAGTCCCCTTTTCTTAGTTCTTTAGATATTTTATCTAGAATTGCATTCAAGTAACCTATTTGGATTTTTTCTAAAAAATGTTCTGAAGCTAACAAATACTCATTAATTATCACTTTTTTAGGAGTATTATGTTTAAACATAAGCTCAAAAATAGCAGCAAATAATATAATTTTTAATAGTTTATCTGTTTTGGAAAGATTTATATCATTAGCTAAATATGAATTTATCTGATCTTCAATCAATTCAGATCGCTCTAACGTTCCAGTTACCACATCTTTAATAAATTTTTTATACTGACTTTTAGGATAGTCAATCGAAGAGTCAGGATTCATTAAAATATTATAAAGTTTTTGAATTACTTTAATCCTCGGAGATAAATTTTTAGATTTTTTTTGGTCCATTTTCTAAAATAGACATAACCGCATTCGCAGCTTCCGACCCTTTATTTTGTTTTCTGATATACCCACTATCACATCTTTGACGAGCTTGACTCATGTTAAAGGCAGTAATAACTCCATTACCTATCGGTTTATTAAAAGTAATTGAAAGGTTTAAAATTGAATTGAATAATGATGAACATATTAAATCAAAATGAGGGGTTTGACCTTTAATTACGCACCCTAATGCAATAAAACCATCGTATTTATTTATGTTTTTTCTTATAGCGATTGGAATTTCATAAACACCCGGTACTTCTAGAACGCTTATTTTAACTTTTTTTTTTAATTTTTTTTTCGCATTAAGAAGTAATTTCTTAGATATTTCACCATAATAATTAGAATTAATAATTAAAATTTTTTTCATTTTATAATTATCTGTTTTTTAATCTTAAGACCAAAACCATCAAGTCCAATAATTTTTTTTTTACTTCTAGAAACTAATATCATATTTCTAATTTTTAGATCCTTAATAATTTGTGCTCCAATTCCATAATATCTTAAAGTATTAATATTGTTCTCTTTAGAAATATCGTTTTTATTATTTATGATCAAGAATAGGAAATTCTTAAATTTCGACATGTAGTTAAGAGATTTTTTAACTTTATTATTA
>MDTA01056366.1_pt1 | contig 10212 bp, 12 predicted proteins | sample 811151 | NCBI WGS metagenome assembly MDTA01 (sample SAMN05326648, study PRJNA326480) | marine metagenome | isolation source: seawater | place: Indian Ocean: South | collected 2010 | reverse complement strand
CCATGATTTTCAGGAGCGTCGATTTACCAGCACCGTTTAGGCCGAGGACCCCAATCTTTGCGCCAGGGAAAAACGAGAGGGAGATATCTTTCAATATCTCACGTTTCGGGGGAACGACTTTGCTCACCCGATTCATGGTGTAAACGAACTGTGCCATGGAAGCTTGCTGGTCCTAGTTGTTCTAGATCTAATTAGGGATTAAGGATATCAAGAAATTGAATTGTTTGATGATTTGTTTTGGAGATCTGGTCCATCGCGTATTTCTCTTTCTGCGCTTCACGTTCGTAGAGCCCTAGTGTCGTGATACAAATTTCGCTAAGCTCGAAGTTACTCGTATCCGATTACTATGTCATTTGGCGACAAGGTCTCGCATTTAGGCGTTGGATAGAACTGTGTTGTCGAGTTTCAACTATTTTAACAATCTATCTATTCTTCTAAACTATCAACTCGTTTGGGTGTACGCTCGAGTATACACGGTCTGCTGCGGAAGCATCTCCGAGGAATGCTGGGAAATCATGGCCGCGTCTTCATTCCTTGCAACGGGCCACGAATGTATGTGTAGTTTACTCGCTCAGGCGTTTGGTCGATAGTTTATGGAAGTAGTATCGGTTGCGATAAGAGAGTTAGCGTATTCTCTCGGAATAAGATTGTGAGGATGTGCCCTTGAACACACTGGGTCCGCTGCAGAAGCATCTCCGAGGAGTGCGAGGGCCTGACAACGACAACCACCAAAATCAATGTCTTTACGATCACATGACTTACAAATGTCGGGCATCCAAGCGTCTCCACGATAGGCGTTGAATGCTTCTGACTCGTACCAGATCGAACTTAACGAATTGTCTACTACATTTTCGAAATTTAGGTGCGACAACATGGTGGCATTGTGGCAAGGTAAAACATATCCGTCTGGAGCAACGATGAGGGCGACCTGTCCCCAGCCGTTCATACAGGATTTTGGATATTCTGCGTAATGATCCACCGGGACATAGTCTATTAATAATTTTCCGTGATACTTTTTACGAGCCTCCAACACGATTTGATTTGTCCTATCAGATTGCTCTTGCGTTGGCATCAATATATTTTTATTAAACGATGCCCACCCGTGATATTGCACATTAGCAATTTCAAGCCGCCTGGCGCCCATTTCGATTGCCATTTCGATAGTCTGAGGCAATCGATCTAAATTCAGACGATGCATTACGGCGTTGATTGTCAGAGGAACAGAATGAGTTCTGACCCATGAAGCGAACTCTAGTTTTCTTTCCAGCCCCTTTTTTAAGTTGCTGATGAGTTCAGCGCCCTCCGAATCAACATCCTGCAAAGAGAGCTGGATATGCTCACACCCAGCCTCTATAACTTCTTCTAATCGCGATTGCTTAAAGCCAATGCCAGATGTAATTAGATTGACGTAAAGATCTGCATCTCGCGCTGCTTTTATCAGGCTGGTAAGATCTCTGCGGGCGGCTGGTTCTCCGCCGGATATACTAACTTGCAGAACCCCCAAATCAGCAGCTTCAGTAAAAACTTTCTCCCACGTGTCGGTTGATATTTCTTCCGTTTTTTTTATGAGCTCTGTGGGATTAGAGCAATAAACGCATTGAAGTGGACACCGATGTGTGACCTCGGCAAGAAGCACTTGCGGAGCGGGGATAGGTTTAGTCACTTGGTGAGTACTCGTTTCATAACCAATGCAGTACAAAATTCCGACACATCTACAGTAATCGTAGCCGGATCCACAGAAAAAGTCATAGCGAGTCGATCGATAACCGCGCTGAGTTCGGAGATTCCATCGATTTCCTTCATGATCGCAGTTCCAGTCTCATTCAACTCAATAAGAACTTCGGGTCCCTGAATGACATACCGATCACGAACTGCATCGTGTTTCAAGCGGATTCCAGGCTCGAATGCTAGTACAGAATCTAACGGTACAACTTTTGGTGTCATGCAGAATCTCTCAACGCATTCCCAGTTGCCGATGGGTTCCAAGAACCAGGCGGAATTGTCCCTCCTAATTGATAGGCACCCGCTATTGCATCGAGCATTGACCACAACACATCGCACTTAAATCTAAGAGCAGCTAGGCAGAGTTCTTGCTCGCCACGGCTACCGGCTTGCCTGTCAATGTAATCGAGAGCCCAGTTAGAATCTCTGTTTGCTTGAGTTTTTCGGTAGCTAAAGTAGCGAAGACTATCCTCAGTTATAAAATCGTAGTGAGCCAGCATCCCTTGGACTCGTTCGCCGATGATATTGGGCGAAAATAATTCGGTCAGAGACGAAGCCACTGCCTCTAGGGCTGTTTTTTCCCGAACAAAAGTGAGATACGCATTTGCTGCGAATTTGGTGACTGGTAGCGCCCCATTCATTGACATAACGTATTCTTTGTCAAATCCGAGTTGTGTGGTCAATGCCAACCATCGACGCAATCCACCTTCCGGATGATCGTCAATTTCACCATCGTGATCAACGATCCTCTGGCGCCATTCTCGGCGATCTTCGACGCTCTCCAATTTTGCCATCACGTATGAATCTTTTTCAGGGATTATTCGTTGATAGCAGAAGCGGTTTAAGGCCCAAGCCCTTATTTCGTCGACAGAGCATTGACCCTTATACATACGGTGGTGAAAGGGGTGATGATTGTGGTATCTGTATGCACCGATTTCTATTAGTTTCTCTTCGAACTCGGTTCGGGACATTTTTTGTTTCATAATCTTATAACCATGCCGTCGTGACTTGTTTCCCAACCCGCTTTTTGGATTAATGCGAATTCGTTGGACGTCTTATCCCAGATTGGGTTTGAATTATTAATATGAAAGAATATTTTGCGCTTTAGCGGATAGTCTGCCAGTTCGTTGATAGGGCCAAATTCATCAGATATCGCAAGGTGTCCCATTCTGGTACCGGTTTTATCGCCCAAACCTAAACGAGACATTTCATCATCGTAAAATACTGTCCCATCAAAGAGTAAGTAATCGACTCTAGCGATCCGTTCTTTGAGTGCGTCGTTGAGATGCGCACAACTAGAAATGATCAATGCGGAACTGCCATTTGTTTGAATCTCAATCCCGCTCGTGAATCCAAGATCACCTGACTCAATACCCAAAGAGTCCTCGAGATAGAGTGGCGCTTTCCCCGGAACATTGAAAAGCTCAATCATCAAGTCTGGAATCGGAGAGACAAGTTGGTTCGCTTCTAGCGATTGTTGGCTCACGAACGCAGGGTCGAGCACGGAAAAAATATTGTTGTCTCCCAAAATATCAAGAACTTTTCTGGGACCGTAAAGTCGAAATGCTTGCTTTTCGCGAAGGTTGAGAAGTCCCGCAACATTATCTACGTCAGCATTTGTGACAATTACCGCTTTTATCGGCGTATTTCGGAGACCGGCGCCATCTTGGTTCGGATGCAGTTGTGGGGTCGCGATAATCTGTTGCCTCAAATCTGGTGAAGCATTGATGACCACGTAACCGTCGCGTAGTGAACCGACCGCTACGCTTGCTTGCGTCTGGGGTGGGCGCTCCTGTGCCCAGACCGACTTACTCTGACCACTAGCACAGTTCCATTGAGGAAGACCACCGCCTGCAGCTGAGCCGAGAACGATTAATTCCAAACAACACCTTTTTCTATTTTTAGAGGAGATTCAGAGGGGCAAGAGCCCCTCCGAGGTTTACTCAGAACAGAGGACGATCGCCTTCTGCTGGAGCATACATATTGATTTCACAACCGCATGACATCTCGATTGCTGTTGGTTTTTGCCACATAATTACCGCCTCCAGTGGTTTTTATTATCCTAGGACTGACACTGTCAGTGCCTCTACACTGCAAAACAAAAGACATGATGTCAAGCACTAATCCGTAATAAACCTGAATATCCCTGAGCTTGCTGTGATCTGTGTCCATACGATTCAGGTTTTATCAGCGTATCATGTTGCTAAACTTGGGCAGAAAACAATCACTGCACAGGTATTATCTCAGTTTGCAACGCGATTCGGGCTCATCCAACCCAAGCGTATCAACATAATGTTTGGGGTGTAGAAATTTGGGCATTGGGGCCACGGCAATTACAGCGTCACCAGTCGCGAGTAAAATTGGTTGTCGAAGTTGGTTATTCCATTGCCTGATTGAACCTCGTGTTCCCTTGTATAAATCGACTTGAGCATCCGGATGAGTCAGGATGTTTTGTGGATCAAGTGTCTCAGAGGTCGAATCGACAACTGCGAGGCTGTTTGTAATCAGTTTAATGGCGCTCCATGCGGCAAATTCCTCGTCACTCATTGCATCAGTAGCAGGCAAGCGGTTTTTTTTGTCAAACAGTTGATATCGCTCGTTCAACTGAGGTGCGCCATAGCGCTCGAGCGTCCGGTGCCACCCGACTGGTGTGAGCCCGACGTCGCCGACCACTGGCCGTGCTCGTCTCGTGCTGTATTGAATGTAGCGACCAAAATCTCTGGAGCTATCGATAACCGCGACGACATCGTAAGAGGTGCCCCCTGTCAGAAACTCGGGTTTATTTTTGTCGCGATCATCGGGATGATGAGATAGCGTAAATTCTCGAAGATCGGAAATACTGGCCCCAAATTTTTTCAGACTTCTCTCGAGAATTTGCGTTCGTGACTTATCTTTGTCCGTTGGTCCGTGCACGACGAGTACTTTTCGCCAGCCGCGATAGATCAGAAATTGACCGAGAGCGTCGAAGTACATGCGCTCTGACGGGATCGTATGATAAAGAGACGGCAGGCAGAGTGTATCGCGGAGGTCAACATCCGGATGTCTTACATTGACCGTTGTGTGCCCGCTTTTATCGAGAAATATTGCAGCCTCGATAAACACGGACTTCGGGAGGTCGAGTATAACTAACGCGTCGCTATGAATTTCTTTCAGTTGATCGTTGAGCGGTCTTTCTTTGTCGATGTCAATCAACTGCAACTTTGGGGTAATACCGAATTCTTTGAAGCTGGTTTTCGACTCAAATAATGCGAGCTCCACCGCCCGTTTCACGGGACGCTCGACCTGAGTCTGAATCCCAGCGAAGCTTTTTCCCCGATTAGTCATTTCTGCATTCGACGCGGTTACGATCACAAGATGAAGACTGGCCGCAGTCGCGAGGTTCGTCGACAAGGTCGCGACGATGAGTAAGATCATCCATAGCCTCATTTGAATACCTCGATGGAGTGAGGTATCAATCCGGCACGTTTTGTCAGTTTTGGTCTCTTAGTCTCAAGATCGATGAAGGTGAAGTCATCGGAGAGTCCGTTGAGAACGATAAGAGTTTGTTTATCCGGTGACAGCCCGAGGCCCCACGCGCGTTTCCCTACCAGAATATATTTGGTGATTTCTCTTTGCGTTATATCGACGATTGCCACATGATTAGCGCTGCCTAGCGCCACGTAGGCCTCGTTCTCTAACTCGTTGAACAGAATGTCGACTGGTGTCATTTGTTCTGGTCGGAAGCCTTTTGGTGCAAATATCACCTCGCCTCGTTTTTTGCGTGTCAGGATGTCGAAGATTTCGACCCGACTACCCATTTCTGAAGAGACCCATAGCTCGTCTTTTAAAAGAGCAATCCGACGCGGGCGGAGGTTTGTTCGGATCACTTCTTTTTCTTCATAGGTCGCTCCGTCGAACACGTGTACCAAGCCTGCGTTTTCAGAAGCAACAAAAATATAGTTGCCATCATCAGTGATCACGATCCCGTCGGGCTCGAGCCCAGTCGGTAATTCAGCAATCAATTGGCCGGATGGTAGATCGAATACTGAAGCGCTTGCGTTCCCTTCGTTTGTGACGAGTAGTCTATTAGTCGCGACATGCAGTGCTACGTTCATAGCTCCTGGCACAGCTAAAATTTCAGAATCGATGGTTCGAGTAGCTCGGTTGTAAACGACTAGTTTGTGGTCATCAGAGCAAGCGATTATGACCTGTGTGCCGAGAGGACCGCGGACCATGCCGCGAGGACGCTTGCATATAGGAGTCACGTGAGTGGTTGAGCCATTATCGTCGATATGTATAACGCTTCCCGACCGTTCGTTTGTCAGAACTGCCTCGAACGCGGACACGCTTGTCAGTGCTGCGGTGGAGAAAAAGATCGCCACCAGAGCAACAACTAGTTGTCGATTGGAAATTAAAACTAAAAGATGAATGTCGGTTTTCAAATTTTTTTCCTTATCCTTCCTCATCCAACACGATGATCACACCTAGACTAACGGAATCAGCAATAACCTGAAGAATTTCCTAGTGATTATTATTGGGTCACTACACTTTTTTTTCAGGCCTTTTTCAACGGTACGCGGGTATTTTGCTGGCCAGAGACCCTTAAGCAGAGGATGCAGTCCTAATCAATTTTAGTAGCAAGATAAATTATAGTCTTGACAACCCCGCGGCATTTACGATACCACGGTATTCTGCGTGAAGAGTACGCAGTGTCGTATCTGGTAACCCTCGGTGGTTCAGTACGGTAATTTATTATAATAAATAGGGAGATTTTCTGAATGAAACTCAAAAAAATTGCAGCTTCGATTGCAGCCATGGCATTCGCTGCAGGAGTTGTGGCAAAAGAGAACGACGTGGGCATTTTCGGCACGTCCGGAAAAGGAATGAAGGACCACACCTTCATTGAGCAAAACGGGGCAAAGGCGGATAACATCCGCGAAGTCTTGAAAAACGTCAAGATGCCGGCTGGCTTCAAGATTGAGCTCTATGCAGTGGTACCTGACGCTCGTGATATGGCAATGGCTCCGCAGGGAACAGTGCTTTTCGTGGGCACCCGGAAGGATAAGGTCTGGGTAGTGTCTGACCGCGACCGTGATGGTGTGGCAGACGAAGTTAAGGACTTCGCGCCCTCGCTTGAGTTCGACGTTCCAAACGGCGTCCAATTCTCGAAGGATGGATTCCTTTACATAGCTGAACGTAACCATGTTAGGGTTTTCCCAGCTGCTGAGTTCTTCTTTGAAGGTCCAGATGTTGTTGCGGTTGACGTGGTACCAAAAGGCGAGCTGATCCCCGAGGGTGAAGAGAGCTACAACCACACCGCGCGCGTTGTTGACATCGGGCCCGATAATAAGCTCTATATCTCATTGGGTCAGCCATATAACGTGGCACCACCTGAGAAGCTAGATCTTTACAAGAAGACAGGGATTGGCGGCATTATCCGTATGGATCGCGATGGAAAGAATCGTGAGGTCTACACCTACGGCGTTCGTAACTCCGTTGGTCAGGACTTCCATCCTGTGACTGGCGAGTTGTGGTGGACTGATAACCAAGTCGACGGAATGGGCGATGACATACCGCCAGGTGAGTTGAATCGTCAAACTAAGGCTGGCCAGCACTTCGGTCACCCATGGTTCGGCGGTGGCAAGACTCGTACTAATGAGTACGCCAAAGAGACTCCACCAGCAGGCATTGTGCATCCAGCGGTTGCCACAACTGCGCATTGTGCGGATCTGGGTATGGCGTTCTACACAGGAAGTCAGTTCCCTAAGAAGTACAAGAACGCTATTTTCTCAGCGCAGCATGGTTCTTGGAACAGAACTGAGCCTTGCGGAGCACGGGTCATGGTGACTTTCATCGACAAAGATGGGAAAGCCAAGATGGAGCCATTCGCTGAGGGCTGGTTGAACGCAAACAAAGAGTACGACGGTCGTCCAATGTCGATCACAATGATGAAAGACGGTTCGATGCTTGTCTCTGATGATTATGCCGGTGCGATCTATAAGATCTCATACGTCGGTAGTTAATCACGTCAAAAAAACCCCGGCGTAGGCCGGGGTTTTTTATTCCTGGAGAATAAACCGCTTGTGAATAGATTGATCGTTTTTTGCCTGAGCCTCTGCTTGAGTCCTGTTTTAGTTGCGGCTGATTTGGCGAACGGAAAAGCGCTCTCTGCTCAGTGCTCTGCTTGTCATGGGAAGAATGGGTTGTCGAGAGATCCTGAGGCTCCTAATCTTGCCGGCTTGAGCGCCCTGTATATTGAAAAATCCCTCGTCGATTATCAGAAAGGCGCGCGCCACGATCGGCGGATGAGTTTAATAGCACAGGGACTTAAAAAGTCACAAATTAAAGATCTTGCCGCTTGGTATTCAGCGTTTGAACTGACTGCAAAGGTCCCAGAAATTTGATAGGTCGTGCGTTACTGATAATGATAATCGGCGGATATAGTTTATCTATCGGTGCAAGCGGGGGCTATATTACTGTTGAGCAGTTCCTGCGTGAATGCAGTCAGGCTAAGGACCCGTGTATAGCTTTTGTGATGGGGGTTGTTGAAGGAGCCCGTCACCAGACGCGTGAGAGACTGAAGGCTCAGCCTTACGCTTTTGTTGTTCATGGCGAGCCGGTCTGCTTGCCATCGGATTGGAACAGTCAGAATCTAACAAGTGTGGTTCTGGGTATACTAGAGAGTCAGCCGCAAGTCCGCGAATATTCCGCGGTATCTGGTGTGTTGTACGCATTAGCGAGTGAATCCAACTGTTATTCCACTTAACAGTTTCGTTCTGGCATCTGTAAACTCACGGAAATTTTATACACCGACCGGGAAATCAGTTTGCAAATTCTTCCTGTTTTTGGTGGTCCGCCCACGCCGAGATTGTTTTGGTGGCTGACCGCGCTTTTACTTGGCATCGAGTGTGTGGCGCAGTTATCGGATCGTGGTTGGTTTGGTGACCTCGATCTTCGAAGTCTTATGGTTTCTTATGGTGCTTTTTGGGACTTCTTGTTCCCACCGGGAGTCGTCGATCAGACACTTTATCCGGGTCAGTCCTATCTAATGTTCGTTACTCATGCACTATTGCATGCGGGCACCATTCACGTTTTGATGAATGCTGCCATTTTCATCGCCTTAGGGAAAACGCTAGCATTCTACTACGGTCTAAAATTGACGCTCATAACAATGCTCTTGGGTGCTGTCTGCAGTGGCATCACGTTTGGACTACTGGAGACGACAGCTGCGCCGATGGTCGGCGCCTCTGGTGTTGTATTCGCTTTTATCGGAGTCTGGTTGCAAACGTCACGCGCTGAGGCGGTGCGAATGGGGCGGCCAGCGAGATCAGCGTCGGTAGTCATCATCAGCTTAATTGTGTTCCATGTTTTTATGGATGTCTTCATGGGCGGTCAAATCGCATGGCAAGCGCATCTTGGCGGCTTTGTCTTGGGGTACTTTGTTATTCCTTGGTTTATTGGTCGCGACCGATCGCCCACATGATTGGTATGATCTGGATATAATTTGAGACGGGTGTTCGAGAATGTCCTATTTTGAAGCCCCTAGACAGATCTTCTTGGGGTTTTAAAGGGATCTCGTGCGGCGGTACTAAAGAACTCTAGGCCACGGAAATAAAAAATCCCTAATGACTGAAAAATTTTCACGGAAAAATCGATTTTTGGAACTTAAGTTTTATGAGTTTGCAGCCATCAGTGCCCTCGTGTTGGCCTTTTTCCCCATATCCCTATTCGTGTGCTGGCTGACCTTCGGCACTCAGACCACACGAGATTTGATTGAGGCAATGTTCAGGGACTGGGTGCAGACTCTGATAATAACCATAGGCTTAGTGGTTCTGTTACTTGGTGGCTTAGTTTGGGGAATTATCGGATGGCTCTCTTGATGGCACGTATGGGACTAATTGCTCTAACGCTAGCAGTCATTTGTGGCGCTTTTGGGGCTCATGCCTTGGAATCAAAGGTCACTGAAGACCGTCTTGAGACATGGGAAACTGCGGTGCGTTACCACGCCTGGATGAGCCTTCTAATGGTCGGACTCGGACTGTCGTCCTTCAAGGTATCTTCTTGGGGATTTTGGCTTGTGTGCTCCGGGGTGCTAATTTTTTCAGGATCCTTATACGGTCTAGTACTTTTGAATCTCGGCGTCCTCGGGACCGTGGCTCCAGTTGGTGGTGCTCTCATGGTCGCAGGCCTGTTGTTGTCCGCTATTAGTCTGAAGAAGCCCGATTAATCTGAGCACTTGAGTCTCAGTGCATTACCAACAACACTGACCGACGAGAGTGCCATGGCCGCTCCGGCGATTGTTGGCGTTAGAAATCCGGACATTGCCAGTGGGATGCACAATATGTTGTATCCGAAGGCCCAGCAGAGGTTCTGTCTGATTACTCGTTGCGTAAGTCGCGCATAGTGAATTGCTTCGGGGATCAGACGTAGATCTGATCGCATCAGGACTACTGGCGCAGATTTTAGCGCGATCTCGTTACCGCTCCCCATCGCGATACCGACATCAGCCCT
>MDTA01020431.1_pt1 | contig 10212 bp, 8 predicted proteins | sample 811151 | NCBI WGS metagenome assembly MDTA01 (sample SAMN05326648, study PRJNA326480) | marine metagenome | isolation source: seawater | place: Indian Ocean: South | collected 2010 | reverse complement strand
TAGTAATAATACGGAATATGGATTTTTGTTTACAGCTTCTGTTAAAGCTCCTCCCTCATCAAAGCCAACATAACCAGGCGGAGACCCAATTAGTCTAGAAACACTATGTCTTTCCATGTACTCTGACATATCAAACCTTAGTAATTTTACATTTAAAACATTTGCTAACACCTTTGCTATTTCTGTTTTTCCTACTCCAGTAGGCCCAGAAAACAAATATGAACCAATAGTTTTGTCATCATCTCTTAGTCCAGACCTCGATAATCTAACTACTCTGCATAGTTCTTTGATTGCTCTATCTTGTCCAAAGACAGAAAGTCTTATATTTTTCTCTAGGTTTTTTAACACTTTATTATCTTCTTTATTAATATTTTTAGATGGTATTTTTGCAATATTTGCTACGATATCTGCAACTTCTTTTGAAGAAATAGTTTTACTTTTATTTGTTTTTAAATTTTGAGATGCACCTATTTCATCTAAAATATCTATTGCCTTGTCAGGAAGTTTTCTTTCATTAATGTACCTTTCAGATAAATAAACAGCTTGTTCTATAGCTTCTTCTGAATAATTTACATTATGGTATTGTTCATAAATATGCTTTACTACTTTCAATATTTTTATTGCATCCTTAATATTTGGTTCTTCAATATCAATCTTTTGAAACCTTCTTGCTAAAGCGCTATCTTTTTCAAAATACTTTCTAAACTCTGCATAAGTAGTAGAGCCTATGCATCTTAATGTTCCGTTAGCCAATGCTGGTTTTAAAATATTTGATGCATCTATTGAGCCTCCTGAGGTTGCACCTGCTCCTATAACTGTGTGAATTTCATCAACAAATAAAATATTTTCTTTGCTTGCTGTTAATTCTTTCAAAAGATTATTTAATCGTTCCTCAAAATCGCCTCTATATCTTGTTCCTGCAAGCAAAGTAGACATTTCTAAAGAATATACCTTGGTGCTTAATAGTACTTTTGGTACTTTTTTTTCTACTATTTTTTTTGCTAGTCCTTCAGCTAATGCTGTTTTTCCTACACCAGGGTCTCCTACAAATAAAGGATTGTTTTTTAATCTTCTACATAAAATTTGAACAGTTCTTTCGATTTCTTGTTCTCTACCTATAATTGGATCTATTTTTCCTTCTATGGCTTTTTTATTTAGGTTTAAGCAAAATGTTTCTAATATGCTTTTTTCCTTGCTACTCTTTACTTCATTTTCTTGGTTATCATTAAAATCTGTTTTTTTCTTTTTTGACTGTCTATCTTTGTTGTGACTTATATACGAAACAACATTTAGCCTAGTCATATTTTGCTTCTCTAGAAAAAATACAGCAAAGCTATCTCTTTCAGAATACATTGCAACTAATATATTTAATGCTTTTACTTCTCTTTTTCCAGAGCTTTGAACATGCTGAGCGGCTCTTTTTAATACTCTTTCAAATGCAGCAGAGGGCATAGGACGAGTTTCATCTTTAATGACTATATCTTTTAATTTTTTTTCTATAAATAGCTCAAGATCACTTTTTATTTTTTTAACATCTATTTTATAAAAATTAAATAAAGCTACAATTTCATTATCTTTACAAAGTTCTAGCATTAAGTGTTCTAAAGTAAGAAACTCATGTTTTTTAACCTTTGCCATTTCAAATGCATTTTGAATGCTAATTTCTAATTCTTCTGATATCATTGCTTTTGTACTTTGCACTCCAAGGGATGTTGATTAATTCTAGCAAACTCGACTACTTGGTTAGCTTTAGTTTCAGCAATATCTAAAGGGAAAACGCCACAAATACCTTTTCCTTAATTATGAATAGTTAGCATTATTTTTTTTGCATCCTCATAGTTTTTTTTAAATACTGACTGTAAAACATAAATTACAAACTCCATAGGAGTATAATCATCATTTAACATAATAACTGCATACATGCTAGGTTTTTGAACTTTAACCTTTTCTTTGATTAATAAATTATTATCATTTTCTATAGCCATAATAATAATATATAAGAAGTTTTATTAGATGCAACTTAATTGAAATAATTAAAGGTTATTTTTGATATTATATTTTTCTAAAAGATCCTTTACTTCTACAATAAGTACATTAAGATAAGCTTTATTTTCTGCTTCGCATCTTACTATTAGAGCAGGTTGTGTGTTAGAGGCCCTAATTAACCACCAACCTTTCTTATTATTAACTCTTATTCCATCTATTGTATCAACATTTGAATATTTTTTTAATATTTCAGCCTTAAATTTTTTCATAATATTAAATTTAATACTATCTTCACAAAATATTTTGATTTCAGGTGTACTTATTAATTTAGAAAAAGGGGTTAATAGTTTTGTTATATTTTTATTCTTTGATAAAATTTTTAATAACCTTATTGACGCATATAAGGCATCATCGAAACCAAAATATTTATCAGAAAAAAATATATGTCCTGACATTTCACCTGCTAACAAGGCTTTGGTTTGTCTCATTTTATCTTTTATAAAAGAGTGCCCTGTTTTCCACATTAAAGGGCTTCCTCCAATTTTTTTTAATTCTTGAAAAATCTTATTACTTGCTTTTACATCAGCTATAATAATTGCTCCTGGATTTTCTTTAATGACTTCTGATGCAAATATATATAGTAATTTGTCTCCTGGAATAAAATTTCCTTCTTTATCTATAATACCAATTCTGTCTCCGTCACCATCAAATGCTATTCCTATGTCAGCATTAACTTTTAAAACTTTTTCTTTTAATTGTTTTAAATTATTTTCATCTGTAGGGTCAGGGTGATGATTAGGAAAGGTACCGTCTATTTTTGAATTAAGTAAAAAGTGTTTTCCAGGTAAAATTTTTATAATTTTTTTAAGAATATTTCCTGTAACTCCATTTCCAGCATCCCATACCACCTTTAAATCATTTTTTAAACTTTCAATATTCTTTGTAATTTCAATAATATATGATTCATTAATATTAAAACTTTGTACTTTTCCTTTATAAAAAAGACCTTTTTTGTTGTAATTTGCTAATTTAAGAATGCTGTCACCATGAAGACTTTTACCTCTTACTAACATTTTAAAGCCATTATAATTAGCTGGATTATGTGAACCCGTGATCATTATTGCTCCATCTGAATTAAAAACTTTATCAGCATAATAAAGCATAGGCGATGGGCATAATCCTATTGAGGTAACATTACTGCCAGCCTCTACTAAACCTCTAATTAACTCTGAATTTAATAATGTAGATGATAATCTTCCGTCATATCCAACTACAACTCGTGGAATATTTGTTTTTTTTCTTACAAAACAAGAAAATTTATATCCCAGTGCATATGCATCTTCTGTATTTAAGGTTTCACCAATAACGCCTCTTATATCATAAGCCCTCAATATACTATTATGAAATTTTTTTTTCATTTTATTTTTGACCCAAATTGCTGTAAATAAACCCCATACTAACTAAATCTTTTTTGTTAAAGATATTTCTCAAGTCTAGAATTACTTGATTTTTAACTAAGTTTTTTATTTTTTTAAAATCAATTCCTCTGTACTCATTCCATTCAGTATGAATTAGTATAATATCGACTCCTTTAACTACTTCAAAAATACTTTTCTTCCATTTTACTTTTTTAAATTCCTGAATTTTTTCAAAAGATTTATTAAATGCCGGATCATGTCCATAAACTTCTATACCTATTTTATTCAACTCTGGAATAATTACTAAACTCGGAGACTCTCTTAAATCATCAGTATTAGGTTTAAATGTTACCCCTAAAAATGCAATTTTTTTTCCCTTATATGGTTTTTTTAATAGCTTTTTAACTTTTTTGACCATATTAAGTTTTCTTTCTTCATTAAAACCTATAACAGACTTAATTAAAGTAGACTTTAATTTATTTTTTTTGAAAGATGCATATAATGCTCTTGTATCTTTAGGAAAACAACTACCCCCAAAACCAGGTCCTGGGTGAAGGAATTTTGATCCTATTCTATTATCTAAACCCATTCCTTTAGCTATCATTTGAACATTACCACCAACTTTCTCGCACAAGTCTGACATTTCATTAATAAAAGAAATTTTAAGTGCTAAAAAGGCATTGGATGCGTACTTTATTAACTCTGCACTTTCTATATCAGTAAAAAGAACAGGTGCCTCTCTCAAATTTAGTGGTCTATAAAGTTCTTTTAAAGTTGTTTCCGCATAAGAACTTTCTACTCCACACACTACTCTATCTGGTCTTAGAAAATCTTCTATTGCAGAACCCTCTCTTAAAAATTCTGGATTTGAGGCAACATAATAATCAGCTTTATACTGAAGGTTAGGACAATACTTTTTAAAAAATTTAATTATTTCTTTTCCTGTACCTATAGGAACAGTAGATTTAGTAACAATTATTGGTTTATCCTTTTTATCAATAAACTTAGATAGATCCTTACATACTTGAAAAACATACTTTAGATCTGCTTCTCCATCTCCTCTTCTTGCAGTGGGCGTTCCTACTGCTATAAATATAATTTTTGAACCTTTAATGCTTTTAAGATTCTTACTAAATGATAGGTATTTAGCTTTAGTGTTTTTCCCAACTAAATCTGCTAAACCTGGTTCATAAATAGGAATTATATTTTTTTTAAGTAGATCTATTTTTTTTTTTATCTTTATCTATGCATACTACTTCATACCCAAATTCTGAGAAACATGCTCCTGTTACAAGACCAACATAACCGCTTCCTATTACTGAAATTTTCATTTTTTTATTCTCATATTACATTTTTCTTAATTCTTTACGGATGTTTTTTTTAAGTTCAGGGTCACTTAAAGCACTTCCAATTTGAGCCTTCAAAAAACCTAGTTTGCTTCCACAGTCATATCTAACCCCGGAGAAATTATAAGAAAATACACTTTCAGATTGAGCGCTCAAAGATATAGCATCAGTTAGCTGTATCTCGTTTCCAGACCCTTTATTTATATTTTTAAGATATTTAAAAATTGAGTTCTTTAATATATATCTACCTACTACAGCTAAATTTGAAGGAGCCTTTTTTATTGAAGGCTTTTCAACTAAGTCAAAAACTTTCATAGTTTTAGAATCAATTTTTTTTCCTTTAATAATTCCATATTTATTCACCTCTTTCGCTTCTACATGCATAGCCCCTATAACAGAGGATTTTTTTTTATTAAAAATTTTAATTAATTCATTTAAACAGTTTTTTCCTAATATTAGATCATCAGGAAGCAATACTGCAAAGTCTTCTTTGTTAATATATTTCTTAGTTTTTAAAATGGCATCACCTAAACCTAGGGGATTTTTTTGGATAACAAGTTTAATATTTTTATTGTCTAAGGTAAGGCTCCTTATTATTTTTAATGTTTTCATATTATTTTTTTCTTCTAAATGTTTTTCTAGTTTAATATTCCTAGAAAAATATTGCAGAGGAAATTTATTATTTGAATTCGTTACAAATATGAAGGATTTTATTCCCACACTTTTTGCTTCTTCTATAGCATAATGAAGTAATGGCTTATCTAAAATAGGCAGCATTTCTTTTGAAATCACTTTTGTAGCAGGTAGAAATCTTGTACCCATACCTGCAATTGGAATTACTATAGTTTTTATGCTCATAAATTTAAATATGCTATAAAATTAAAATATCTTCTATAATAAACTGAGGTGTTAGTTGATTTTCTTTTTTGTATACTCTTAACTTTCCAGCAACATTGAATTCTTTCTCAGAAAAAAGTATTTTTCCTAATTTCGTTGACGATTGATTAAAAGCTATTGCATTAATGGTCTTACCAAAATAATCTTTTAGTATACAAAAAATATGCTCTTGTGATTTTCCAACCTCTTTTTTAAAAGCAACCTTAAGGTTTTGCAGTGCTACCCTAGGCTCCTCATTTTCTTGGCCAAAAGGACCAATTTCTTTAATATTTTCTATTAGTTCTGCATTTACTTTAAATAAATCTAAAGGAATATCTATTTTTAAAATTTTTTGCTTTTTAATAATAATACTTGAAAAGTAGATTTTAAGTAAATTTTCAATTGTTTCTATGCAAGAGTTTTTTAGTGTAAAACCTGCGGCCATATTATGCCCACCACCATTTAATATAACATTTTTTTCATTTAAAAAATTTATAATTTCTGATGCACTCACTCCTCTTATACTTCTTATTGACCCTTTAGTGTTATTATTTTTAGAACTTATCACTATGCTTGGTACACCATATTCGTTTGTTAGTCTACTTGCAATAATACCAATTATTCCTGAATGCCAATTTCTATCAGTAACTAAAATAAATTTTTTGCTTGCTTTATTATCATTTTTATATTTATAAGCTGAAATTTTTTTTTTTGCTTGTTTATATGCTATATTTTCTAAGGTTTTTCTCTCATGATTATTATTTAGCAAGGCATCTGCAATATTGGAATAATATTGGTCAGAGCTTATACTCAAAACTTTGAATCCTAAAGTTGACTCTCCTATTCTACCAGGAGCATTAATACATGGGCCTAAATAAAAACCTAAATCGGTCTCACTAACTACTTCATTTATATTTAACTTTTCTAATAGAGTTTTAATACCTTTATTTTTTTTTTTATTTATTTCTATAATTCCTTTTTTAACGAATAATCTATTGGCTTTAACTAAAGGAACTAAATCACAAACTGTTCCTAATGCTACTAAATCCAAATATTGTCTAAGATCAGGTGCTTTTTTTTTTTTTGAAAAAAAATTATTTTTTTTTAATTTTCTATTAAGAGCAATCAAAAACAAAAAAACTAGTCCAGCAGTTGCTAGATAATCAAGCTCACTATTATCTTTATTTTTTTTAGGATTAACTAAAGCATGTGGTAAATTTATTTGTTTCTGTTCATGATGATCAATAACTATTATTTTTATGTTATTGCTCTTAGCATAATTTACTATTTTTGTATCGTTTGTGCCACAGTCTAAACAAACAGCCAGGTTTATACTTTTTTTTATAAAAAAATTTACAGCATTTTTACTTAAACCATATCCGTCTTTTTCTCTATCTGGTATAAAAACTTCTACATTATTAAATCCAATCTCACTTAGATAATTGTAAATCAATGCTGAGGAGGTTGCTCCATCTACATCATAGTCTCCTAAGATTCCAAGCTTATTATTATTTAAAATAGCGTCATAGAAAATATTAACAGCCTGTTCCATCTCATCTAAATCTAATGGATTAGGAGTTAATTTCTTCAATGTAGGTTTAAGATAATCCTTAATTGTGAGGGAAGAAAGATCCCTTTTTGAAATAATTGTCTTTAAAATAGTTGACATATCAGTTTCTCTACCCAGTTTATAACAAGTTTCTTTATTAGATTCTTTTATTATCCACTTTAGACCACTTATAGAAAGCTTTTGTGTATTTTGAAACATCTGTTATAGCTTGCTCTTTAAACTATGTTTAGCTTTTATTTTCCTTACAGTTTGAGTAGATGATCTCATTACTATAGACTCTGTAAAAGCAAAGCCTTCTCTATTTTTAACACCTCTAAGCATATTACCGTCTGTAACTCCAGTAGCGGCAAACATTACATCTCCACTTGCTAATTCATGTAAATTATATATTTTATCTAAATTATCTATTCCAATTTTTCTGGCTCTTTTTATTTCATTATCATCTCTAAATTTTAATCTTGTTTGCATTTGTCCTCCTATACATCTTAGTGCTGCAGCTGCTAAAACTCCTTCTGGAGAGCCTCCCATCCCCATATACATATCTACACCAGAGTCCTCTTCTGCAGTCGCAATTACTCCTGATACATCTCCATCAGAAATTAACATTATTCTAGCCCCTGTCTCTCTACACTTTTTTATAAGCTCTAGATGCCTTTCTCTATTTAAAATACAAATCACTAATTCATTAATATCTTTCTTTTTTGCTTTGGCCAAATTTTTAATATTTATTTCTGGCTGCTCATCAAGTGAAACTATATCATTAGGCAACCCTCCTCCCACAGCTATTTTATCCATATAGACGTCAGGAGCATTTAAAAAACAACCTTTTTTTGCTATTGCAATTACTGTAAGTGCATTTTGTCCTCCTGTAGCACATATAGTTGTTCCCTCTAATGGATCTAATGCAATATCTATTTCAGGTCCACCTACTTTACTACCTACTTTTTCTCCAATATAAAGCATTGGAGCTTTATCTCTCTCTCCTTCTCCTATAACAATCTCTCCTAAAATATCTAACTGATTTAATGAGTTTCGCATGGCTTTAACTGCAGCAGCATCAGCCGCTTTTTCATCTCCTAAACCTATCCATAAACTAGCTGATAGAGCTGCTGCCTCGGTTACTCTTACAGCCTCCAGTGCAAGGTTTCTTTCATAAATTTCAAAAAGTTTTTTCATTTTATAATTCCTCTATTCTTAATAGAATAATTTTTGTTTTTATTTTTTTTATAGACTTCATTTTTTTTAATACAAGGCTAATTTTATTTTCTTCAATTTTATGCGTAACGAATATTAATGGTACAATATTTTTAATTTTGTTATCTAATTGAAACATACTTTTTATTGATATTTTCTTTTTTTTAAAAAAATGTGTAATATCTGCTAATACACCTGGTTTATCATCTACTCCCATTCTGATGTAAAACCTTCCTTCTCTTTTGCTTATATCCTGAGATATAAAATTCTTAGTTTTTTTATCTTTTGACACAAAGAATTTTTTTTTATTTTCGTAATTTATATTTATAATGTCTGTCATTACAGACGCAGCTGTGGGATTTTTACCCGCTCCTTTACCAACAACCATTACTTTATCCGCTACCTGATCTTCTATTATTATTGTATTCAGTTCATTATCCACCTTTGATATCATAGAGTTATCAGATACTAAACTAGGATGCACTCTCTGCATTACTTGATTGTTTTTTAAATTAGCAATTCCTAATAAAACAATTCTATAGCCAAGCCTTTGTGCCATTTTAATATCTATTTCTTCAACTTTAGAGATACCCTCTACATAAATTTCAGATGCTCTAGTATTAATGCCAAATGCTATATTAGAAAGAATTGCTAATTTATAAGCAGTATCTGTTCCACTTATATCATCTTTTGGATTAGCCTCAGCGAAACCAAGTTTTTGAGCCTGCTTCAAAGCTTTAGTGAATTGTAAATTATCTTCTCTCATCTTAGTTAAGATATAGTTACATGTACCATTTAATATTCCGTAAATATTTCTTATTTTTCCAACAATTAAACTATTATGTAGTAATCTTATTATAGGAATACCTCCTCCTACTGCTGCTTCAAAACTAAATTTGGTATTATATTGTTCAGATACCTCTGACATTTTGACTCCATGCTTTGCTATTAGGGCTTTGTTAGCTGTGATAAAATATTTTCCATTTCTAAGACTTTTTAAAGCTAATTTTAGTGCTAAGCCATCACTACCTCCTATCAATTCTACGACAATATCTATATTAGGTTGCTCAGTCATTTTGATGGGGTTATTGAACCATTTATAACTTTTAATATTTATGTTTCTATTTTTTTTCTGGTTTTTTGCAGAGATACCGTTAATGGAAAAATCAATATTATATTTATTTTTGTAAAGATTTTTGTTTTTTTGAATTATTTCTATGAGCCCTGTCCCTACAGTCCCCAAGCCAACTATACCAAGTCCTATTTTTTTTATTTTCATTATAACTTTATATTATGTTTAATATTTCTTGCTGCTTGTCTTATTCTATGTTCATTTTCTACTAAACTAATTCTAACATGTTTATCTCCATATTTTCCAAAACCAATTCCAGGAGATACTGCAACTCCTGCTTTTTTGAGAAGGAGTTTAGAAAAGTATAAGCTTCCTTTATTAGAATATTTTTCTGGTATAGGCGCCCATGCAAACATAGTAGCATCAGGATGAGGAAAGCTCCAACCAGCTCTTTTAAAACTTGAAATTAGAATGTCTCTTCTCTTCTTATAAACACTTCTAATTTGACTAATACAATCTTCAGGACCATTCAAAGCTGCGGTAGCCGCAACTTGAATAGGAGTAAATGCCCCGTAATCTAGATAAGACTTAATTCTTGATAAGGCAGAAATAAGAACTTTATTACCACAAGCAAACCCAATTCGCCAGCCTGGCATATTAAATGTTTTACTCATAGAAGAAAATTCTACTGCAATATTTTTAGCTTTTTTTATCTGCAGTATTGATGGAGGTGGGTTTATATCAAAGTAG